>JABLTS010006072.1_pt1 | contig 277954 bp, 332 predicted proteins | sample 7160081 | NCBI WGS metagenome assembly JABLTS01 (sample SAMN14651231, study PRJNA627086) | human gut metagenome | isolation source: feces | host: Homo sapiens | reverse complement strand
ACTAACGCTACTAATACAATTATACCTAATACTGCAAATAATACATTTTTATTTTTCATACCCATTCCTCCAATCATTTCAACAAATTACTATTTTCTTTTTACTTTGTTAATTTATAACTTTCTTTTATCAATTCTTTTACTAACACCTTGTCCACTTTTCCGTCAATAATAATTGTATTCCAATGTTCCTTATTCATGTGATAAGCAGGTATTATATAATCATAAGTATTTCTTAATATATCAGAATAATTCGGATCTGTTTTTACATTAAGATATAACTTATTATTAACATTCATAATTAGTGCAAACCACTTTTTATTTTTACAATGTTTCATTGTTACTGATTCAAAATCATCTGGGAATGGACAATCTTTAAATGTATCTTCTAATGTTAAACAATATTTAATTATTTCTTCTTTATCCATATCTAATCCTTATAATAAACTACTAAATTTTTTACTATATTTATCAATATCTTTTGTACTTTGACTAACAATATAATCTGTTATCTTAATTTTTAATCTTTCAACTTCATCATTTGTATAATTTTTATTTTCTACATTTATTCCTGCTTCATTAAATAATTGAATATCTTTATTTGAAAATTGCATTGTTTGTTACCTCTTCTATTTTTTTACATAAGTTTACTTTTTTATATCACAAAAACATATAATTATCAACTATCGTTACATTTTTCATATAAGATATTTTTATTTAAAAACTAAAAATTTTCATTAAAAAATAAGTGGTTTTCTTACCACTTATTTTTTAATAACACTCTCATTACAATAATGTCCTAGTTTAATAACTTTTTTCTCTAAATAATATACCTATAACATCTTGGATTCCTGACTCATAATATAACTTACAATCAAAACTTTGAATCCTTGATCTATTTTCTAATAACTTATCTATCATATCAAGTATTTTTTCTTTTTGCATTGAATCAATATTTGATATTGCTTGAATTTCCGCAATTACATCATCATGTGTTATATCTTTTAAATTATTTTCTTTTATGAAGCCTTCTCTTACTTCTAATTTTCTTTCAATTTCACTTTCTCTAATATCAAATAATTTTTCAAAGATATCATTTTTAATTGAATTTCCATCTTGATCAATAATGACAAGTCTTCTCATCACAACTCCTCCTCTCTCTTAAGTTGTATGTGATGTTAACTCTGTTTAAAGTTCTTGTCAACTTATTTCATCAATCTTTTTTTATTATAATTGTTTCTAATTCTTTGCATACTTTATTACATTCTAAATATAATTCAATACACTCTTTAATCCTCTTTGGTACTTCCTTATTTTCTAGTATTTTCTTATAATTTTCTATCGAAAACAATTCATCTATTTTTTCATCTTCCATTTCTGAGTAATCTTCTATATTATAAAAATCTGCAAATAAATCACAAAGTTCATCATAATAAAAATCACTTAGTTTTAGTAAATCATATTTATATTGACTATTCATTGCATTATGCATATCTATTTTTGTTTTTATTTTTCTCCAAATAAATGCATTGTTCAAGAAGTTAAGTATTTCGCCATTTATCTTTGATTCTATTGGATTTTCAAACGAATCATTAAGATTTATTTTATTATTTAAATATTTTTCAAAATATTCATTTTCTTTCTTTAATACTGCTAAGTATTTATCTATTACTGGACTACTTTCATATTCAAAGACAACACTATGTAAGACTGCATATTTATCAATATCATTTATAATATTATCAAATTTTTCTTTATTATACTCTGCTCTATATATTCTATTTGGATGATAAACTAATAAATCAGTAAATTCTCCTTTATGTATTCTATCAATCATATCTTCAAATTCTTTTCTTTTTCCATCGACAGAGCCAATTTCTTCAAACAAAATATAATCCTTTATACCAAGAGCTTTTTGACAATATTCTATCAGTATATTTCTTATTTTTTCTAATTGTGTTTTATTTTCAACACTAATTCTATTATAAATTGCACATTTTCTATCCATGTTCTCCTCCTAATCGTATCCCTAGAATTTTTTAATAAATTTGATAACATCTCGTTATATTATATGTGATATTAACTCTGTTTAAACCAATTGTCAACTTATCTTCACAAATTTATAAAAATTTGAAACCCTGAAATCCTTGAACGAGTAAAATGATGTATTATCCCCTTATATTCAAAAAAATAATACACCATAAACGAAACCCCTCATCCCATCACTTCGTTTATGATAATCTAGTATGTAAATAATAATATTTACCACAAATGCTGTTATATAAAATAACATTGTCCATCCTTGCCCAAACTTTTTACACTTGTGTATCCCTCTTACAAGTTTTGCCTCCTGAAACTCTTTAGTTATTGTGAGTATGTGTTACAAAATCTCACTGACGCATTTCTTACAAATAGATTTTTTGTAATCATACGAATGGATTTTATAGCATCGCCTCCACCAGAGCTATCACTTTTTTATTTTACAACGAGTTTATGGCATCTCTCGTTCTCTTATTCTTTTTTAGTAAATAAAAAACTCTAGCCGTTTTATAAGCTAGAGCCTTTATTTTTATTATTCAAATTCTTCCTCTTCAATTTTTTTTAGTGATTCATTATTCTTTTGTTTTACAATTTCGATTAATCCTTTTTCTAATTCTTGGAAATTTTTATAAGTTACAAATACATTTATATTATCAATATACTTTTCTGTAAATCCTGTTTCTATAATACTTTTTTTCAGAAAATTTGCTAAAATTTCTTTATCTGTATCTTTTAAATTTTTAGTTTGAACATAGTTATTAATTAAATTTCTTGTACTTATATAAGAATCTTCTATTATTCTTTTTCCCATATATCCAACAAATTCCGCCAATTCTATTCCCTGATAAGTTGGACTATCCATTATTTCATTATATATAACATTTTTTTCGTCATCATAATAAAATGGACAATAATCAGTATAAAAAACCATATCTACATTAAATTCATCATCAATCACTACATCGGCTACTCTTTCATCTCGATATAATAATTGCAATATTTGATTTTTATATTTTTCTAACTTTATTTCATTAGTGTTATAATCTCTTAGATTCACTATTGTATTAAATTCGGTACAACTTTTTATTCCATCTTCTACAATTTTATTTTCGTAGTATCTTAACATTTCATCTTTATTCATTTTTATTGAAAATTTTTCTTCCATAATACCCTTTCTTGAATGAATTCCTTATTCCATTTCTTCTTCATCTTCTTTTTGATGTTCTATTCTATATATTTTTTCTTGTGCCTCAAAATCTTTAACAAAGTAATTAACAAATTTTTGCATATATTTTAAACTTTCCTTTAAACTTCTATTTTCTTTCTCTACTCCCCATTTGCATACCTCTGTTAAATTGTAATTTCTTGTATTAATCCCCAATTTCTTTGCTACTGCAAAAATTGTTGCAATAACTTCTGCTTGTCTTTGACTTGCATATCTGTCAATATCAAAATATGATATATTTAAACTTCTTGTATTATTACTTATATCATTTACAATTGATTCAATATTTTCCATTTGATTATTAGGATCATAATATAGATTTCTTTTCTCACACATTCCTTTTAAAATTACATCTACATATTCCTTTTTATATTCTTTCTGTTTTTTTATAGCATTTGTTTGTGATATATCATAAACTTCCACCACTTTAAATTTAACATCATTATTTATTTTTATTCTTTTTATTATTTCAAGTGGTTTTTCATCATCTTTGATTTTATATTTATATTTTTGATATTCTTCTTTGGTTGCTACAAATGATACATTCTCTTTTTGTGATTTCAATAGCAAAATATTATTATAACTTGTATTATACATTTTGGCTAATGTTTTTAAAAAATCTCTCATTTTATTTGGATTTTCAAATATTTCCTTTGCTATTTTATCTGTACTGTTTATTAATTCTTGTACTTTCTCATCTATATTAATCACCTTCTTTGTTTTCTTGATTTTTTCTTATTTTTTACATTATGAACTATTACAGAATAAATCTTTTTATATCCTGCATTTCCTTTTTTTATTTTCTTTACTATTACTTCTTTCAAAATTTCTCCTTTTATGCTTCTGCCTCATCTTCTTTTTCTAATGCATTTTTTTCATTTTCTTCTGTATTTCCCAACAGCTTATCAACATATTTTTCTATTGTCTGTGATAACTTTTTCATAATTTCACTACCTTCATATTGTTTAGCAATCTTATGAATTCTAGCCAAATCCTCTACATGAGTTGTTTTTACTATATCTTCTTTTTCTTGTACATTAGTCATTGTATTTTCAACATATAATTGTTTTCTTTGTTCTATATAATTATCTTTTTCTTTAATCGTATCTGCATATAATTTATTTTGAATATCAATTTTATTTTGAATGCTATCTTTTTCATTTCTTAATTCTGTAATTTTTGCATTTAATAAATCTACCTGTTTCAAATCATTTTTTGATGCAAATGCTATATAAATTATTTTTTCTAATCTGTTCATTTTATCCGTTTTGGCTAATATTGTTCTTTTCTCTTCTTCTAATTTTTCTATGTTTTGTTGTTTATCAAATTTGCTATCTTCCATTTCTTTTTTTCTTGATTCCAACCCTGATAAGTCATAATTTGTCTTTTCAATTTTAGCATCTAACTCTTCCATTTGTTTTAATTTTGTATTTTTCATTTTATCAATCCTTTCTTTTTTCAAAAAGGAGAGTTCTATTTGAACTCTCCAAAATATATTCTAACATCCTGTTCTTGGTAATTTTACTTCTAATTTTTTTTCATATACTTTTGTAGTGTGATCATCCTCATCAAATACATAATATGTTTTGTGATATCCTTCTACTTTTGTTTTGTTTGTAAATGTATCATCTTCTTTTACTGAAGCTTTAACTTTTACAAATAATTGTGGTTTTTCTACTGAATAAAATCCTACATCTACTTTTCCAAACTCTGCTTTAAATTCTGTTACATACTCATCCGCTTCTAATTCTAAATTTGAAAAATCAATATAGTTATTTGTTTGTGTATTCAAATTATCTCTTAATAATCTATAATCATTTTTATTCGTTTTATAATATACGGCATAATTTAAATCTTGATTATATGTTCCAGTTACAAGTTTTGTAGCAGTTACATAGTCTGTTGGTAAATAATCATACCAAGTAAAATCTTTTAATGGCACATTACCTGTATTTTTTATTGTAAAATCATATTTAATCTCTTGATTTGCTGTTGTCTGAATAATTCCATCTTTTTCAACATCTATATCTGGATTATCAGGTTTATTGGTAATGTTTAATTCAACAATTTCACCATGTTTAACTATCTCTGCTGAATATTCATTTTCGTTTAATTGATACCATTCTCCTGATTCCCCTTCCAATTCTTTTATATATTTTTTGCCTTTTTCTAATTTACTTGTAATTGCAATTCCATCTGCTCCTGTTGTAATTTTCTCTATAAAGTTTTTGTTTTCATCATATACTCCAAAAGATACATTTGGAATTGGTGTTCCTTTTTTATCTCCATTTATTTTGTTGTCTTCTTCTGATGTTTTTATTACTTTAATTTGTCCATATATTTTTTGATTTTCAAATGTATAATTAACAATCTCATTTTCTTTTAATATGATTTTCTTCATTTCTGTATCTAATACATATTTTTCATTTGTTTTTGTTTCTCTTATATATAATTCAGGGTAATCTCTTACTGCATATCTTTTTGTATAACATTCTCCATTTTTATCTGTTTTTAATTTTTCTAAAACATTCCCATCTTTGTCTAAAACTTCAAGTTCAACATCTTTTAATTTTACTTCATAATTTTCCTTATCAACTTTTATAATTTTTATTTGTGATTTTTTTAATTCATTTTCTACTGTTGTGTTAGTAGTTTCATTCCAATTAATTTTAATTTCAATTGGATTCTCATTAAGATTATACCATTTTCCTGTTTCTTCTTCAATTAATGACCAATTTCCTGTTCTTAAACCTTTAATATGAATTTCACCATTTGCATCTGTTGTATAATGCCCTGTTACTTTTTGAAATTCGTGTGAATATAATGCGAATTTAACTCCACCCAAAGTTATTTTTTTATTGTCACTATCTACTTTATATACACTTAAATCTCCTCTTTTGTGTTCATTTCCAATTGTTAATTCTTTATATGTATCATAGTCCAAAAGAATTTCATTTTCTTTATCATCTAAAATATATTCAGATTTTGTTGCTATTTCTGTGGCAATTACTTTTCCTTGTCTTAATTTATTTAGTTCAATACAACCTTGTGCATTTGTTTTATAATTCCCGATATTTTGTCCATCACTATATCTAAAATTAAATTCTACTCCTTCTATTGATTTTTTAGTTTCGTTATCTATTTTTATAACTTTAATTTTTGATTTATATGCATCTACTGATAGAGTTGCCTCACCACCTGCTGTGTAATATGCATCATAAGTTAATGCATAATTTTGCCAATTAGAATTTGGACTTTGTCCAAAAAATACTGGATAGCTTTTAACTTTACCATTTAGTGATATTTTTCCATCAAAATTATCTAAAATTTTGTCTTTAGGAACTACAACTTTAAAATGTTCATTGCCATTAAATGTAGTTTTAGCATTACCACTTAAATCGGCAATATAACTTCCTTCTGGAAAATTACTAATTGATGTAACTATATAATTAGATACATTTACATTACTTGTAACACTATACTCTTGTGAATAATAGTTACTTCCATCTGCTTTAAAGCTTCCTATTTTATTTGCATTTAGTACACTGTTTACTGATGGTGTTTCTGATCCATATCTTGCTTGATTTACAATGTTTTTTATTGCATTAAATATTTTTGTTCCTCTTGCATCTCCACCACGATAAAAACTATCTACATCTCTGTTATATATAACTGAATATACTGCTTGTTTTGTTGCTACAAATGCATCTTGATCATTTTCTACTCCAAGTTCTGATGCACTTTTATATGGAAATCCATTTACTATTGCTCTCCACACTTGAACATCTGATAATATTTCTGTTACATTTACACTATAATTTTGTTCTTCTCCAACACCATGTTTATCAACATTTAAGCAATATGCATAATGTAATACCCCATTATTTCTATATCCAACCATTGTTGTAATAACATAACTCCATATTCCTGATGTAGTTTTAAATTGTAAATGTTGACCACAATCTCCTAAATTTTCTACATATGCAGAATTAACTTCAAAAGCATTTGCAATGCCTGACATTGAATTTACTAATATTAAAATTAGTAATATTATACTAACTAATTTTTTTAATTTCATTTTCTACCTCCATTAAAAAAACACCCTAAAAGGTGTTCTATTATTTTTTATTTAATTTCATTTTCTACAACTACTTTATTTTCTCTTTCAATTATATTTTGTATTATTTTATCTCTATGTATATGTCTATATATTTGAATATAAGCTACTAAAAGCACAAAAACTATGATGCAAACAAGATAAAATTTTGCTGCAAAATTTAGTTCCCATTTTGGCTTTATTTCGACTTTATAAACTTTGTCTTTCTCTTTTTTCATATAAACCACATCCTCTTCCTTGTGCTTATTGTAACCCATTTTCATTTTTATTTCAAGTTATTTTCCACAATTTCTGTTGCTTGCACACATAACCTTTGCAATTTCTTATTTGCAATACAAGTTATTAATGTTAATTTATTTTGATCTGTTTCTTTTAATAAATTCCAGTCTGTTTCTAGTATTGTTTGTATATTATCAACTTTATACTTTCTTGTAAAAAAATTTGTTTTATATGTAATTATATCTCCATTTTCTAATTCATTTAATCTAGCAAAATACGAATTTTTATTACCTCTATTATGTCCTGCAAGTCCAACATTGCCATCATAAATTGATGTATTTTCTATATGCCCTATGTATTCGTTTAATATTTCATTACTACTACCTTCTTTTACCTCAGCTTTTAAACCGTATTTTTTCAATACTAATTATTCCTAATATTCCATCTTTTAATATGTCTGAATCGTCTGCTTGATTATATGTAATATTTTCAAATTTAGAATCTGTTGTTATATTATTGGGATCAACTAAATTTTTATCATATACAATGCAATAATACAAAGTACTACCAATTATTATAACCAATAAAATGCAAATACTTATTATAACCATGTTATTTTTCATTCCATCCTCCTACTGTGCAATTTTATCTTTCTTTTTTCTTTTCCAAAGAAATATTCCACTTATTACTAAAATACTAGTTCCTGCTGTTGCTACTACTATTGGTGTATAATTTGTTTTTTCTTCTACATCTTCTTGAGGCATTTCTTTATATTTTATATTAAAGGTTATTGACTCTGTTTCTTCTTTTTCCAATGTTCCTATATATTTTACAGTTGCCAAATAGCTTTTTACTATTTTCCTTTCTTTTATTCCTTCATATTGCATCTCTCCATCATATGCTATTGGAACATCTTGCCCTTCAATCTTTTCTACTTGTGAAATATTCCAAATTGGATTTACTAAATAATAAGTAACTCCATTTTCTTCAATACTCTTTGGAATATCGTTTAATTCATTAGTTGGTACATTTTCATATTTTTTTGTTAATGATACTTTGTATTGCTCTATATAACTATCATTTGTTTTTATATCTAATGAATTATTTTGTAATTCTAAAATTCCTGACATTCCATCCTTTGTCATTTCAATTTTATTTTCAAACATATTTAACACATCGTATTTATTATTCGTATATACTATTTTTTGTTTTGTTTGAGTTTCTTCTTTATTAATATTTTGTTTATTTTCTTGTTTTGCCACATCTTGTAATTCATATTTAACATTATCAATATTAATATTTTTTTGAATATTTTTTTCAAATTCTTCAGCATTCTCTATTGATATTGTTTCATTTATTTCATAATCTTTTAATTCAATATTTGATGCAAAACAATTTGTTGAAAAAAGTGTTAGTATTAACATACTCAATCCTATAATTCTTGATTTATTCAAATTCTCCTTCCTCCTCTTCTTTTAATTCTTCATTTAATTTTTTTCTTATGTCCCTTATAAATTGAAATTCCTTCATTAATTCAGGGATTTTTGTTCTTTTTCTAAATTCTATATCTCCACTTTCTTCTCCAAGTCTACAAAAAACATATCCATCTTTTAATTTACTTAAACTTTTTTCAAGTGCTTGAACTTCTTCAAATTCTTTATAGTATTTTAAAGAATCCCAATACATAAATACACAATCTTTATTATTTTCTTTATAGTCGTGTTTATTAACATAGTCTAACAAATTTTCTGTCATTTTAGCTTGTGCATCTTCTACCTTCTTAAAATCTTTTTTCGTTACTGCAATCATTACTTCACTATAATATCCCACATTTTTTCCTTTCCTATTTCAAACCTAACATTTGAAATACAATGTTCCTTAATGATTCATTAAAAATAATCGTAAGTCCTAGTGATGTTAATCCAAATATAATAGCTGTTCCTAAAAGCTCTAATAATTTATCTACTGCCTGAATTAAAAGTGTAAAAAAATAAACACTTGTATTATTTACTTGTGTTTTTTCTATACCTTCACTATTCAATTTTTTATTTTTCTTCATACTCGTAATGTATTTTTTCAAATTATTTCTTTTTTGTTTCTTTATAATTTCAGCCTTTTTAAATTTTTTACTCTCTTTTTTTGACAATCCATCTGATATTAATGATTTTTTCAATTCAGATTTTATTTTTTCTAATTCAACAGAATTTATAATATTATATATACCTTTTTCGTACAAATTAGTTAAAATATCATTTTGATCATCATATCCACTTGCTAAAATTATTATTCTTATATTTGGATATACTTCATAAAAATAACTTATACCATTTATAATATTTTCTTCTGTTCCCTTTAAACTTTTTAATTCAATAATAATATATTTTATCAATTTAAAGTTTACTTTTGTTTCTTTTATATATTGTAAAAAATCTATTTCTCCTATTTTACTTAATATCGTGATATTTAATTCTTCACAAACACCCTTTATTAAATCTTCCATATGATTACTTGCAATGTAACTTAACATTATACTCCCCTCCTAATCAAGTACCCTCTCTTCATACGGTACATTATATATTACATTGTTAGATTTCAAGTATTCAGTATTATTGGTAGTATCTCCAGTATTTTTGCCTAGTTTCCAGAATACATTATTTAATACTACAATTATCAGTAAAATAATAAATATAGCCAAATAGCAAAACATTTCCTTCTTATCTCTGTTCATCATTCTACCTCCAATTCATCGATATTCTCTCTTTTGTGTTGTTGATAATATTTTTTATAAAATTTATCATATTGCAATGTTTTCCCTTCTTTCTCTCCTAATTCTTCTAATGTCATTTTCTCAAAAATACCGTTGTCAAAAACCTTTACCTTTCTTGGTTTTGTATTTGTCGTTTGTAATTTAATAAGTCTTTCAATAATTTCTTCTCTAAATGTTGGATTTATCTTATTTAAAAAACATCCATAAGTGGATACAAATGGCTCTTCAATTTCATAATTAGGTACATACATTTTTATATCAACTGCATGTCCACATCGTTCTGCTTCTAAAACAATAAAATCTGCAACATCACTTTTTCTAATTTCATAATTATCTCCATTTGAAGTTTCGACAAATAAAAAACCTTCTTTATTGGCAATTTCAGACATTTCTTCTCTTGTATATAATTCATATAAATCATAATATTTTTTTCTTTGCATTATTCCCTCTCTTTCTCACCAAATAAATATGGTGCAGGATCAATGGTATCTTTATTAGTACCACTACTTTTTCTTACCTCAAAATGTAAATGATCTCCTGTGGAATTTCCAGTAGAGCCTTGTATTCCAATTACTTGTCCTACTGCAACTTGCTGGCCTTTAGTAACTTGTAATGAATTATCTCTCATGTGCCCATAAAATGTATAAAATATATTTCCTTGTTCATCTATATGTTTTATTTCTACACAATTCCCATATCCATTTTGCCACCCTGAATGTGTTACTTCTCCATTGTCAACAGCCATAACTTTACTGCCAAGACTTCCACATAAATCTATTCCTGTATGATTTGAATGTACTACTCCATGTGATTCTCTATACCCAAATTTACTTGTAACTTGAATAAAATTTTCAATTGGCATAGCAAATTTGCCATTATATACAGTTTCTCCTATTTCTGTTTCATTTTCTATATTACCTTTTTCTGTATTATTAGTCGATTTTGAATTTGAACTTGTTATTTGAAAATATGAGCCTATTATTAATATAAATATTATTATTCCAATTATTAAATATATTTTTTTACTCATATACATCACTCTTTGCAAATTTTGAATCTATCATTTCTAATTCGTAATCAAATAACTTAAAAATCATATATAATTTTCTTGTACCACACATAAATAAACACTCTCCTACTTTTGCATTTAGTATCATTTTTTCTTCCTGTTCAGTCAAATTAAATATGTTTACTATGTCTTTTAAGTCCTTTCCATCACATTTAAAAAATAGTTTATTGGTTGAATTTGCCAATAAACTTTGACCATATAATCTAATTTTTTCATTTAGATAATCTTCAATACTTTGTGAAATTACACAAATTGAAGAATTATGCTTTCTTGCCATTTTACTAATGTATCTCACATATTCCAATGTTTGTGGAATGTTAGGATCTATTAGAATATGACATTCATCAGCTACAAGCATTGTTCTTTCATTAACATCTTTACTTAAAATATCCCAAGCATAAGACAAAATATTATAATACTGTGCTCTTTTATATTGAATTTGAAACTTTTGCATTGTTGATGTATTAAATGTTGTTATTCTAGTATCTACTTCAATGTTTGTATATCCATTCCATATACTAGATGCTTGTCCGATGCATATTGGTCTAATTAAGGCTAATAATTTTTCATATACCGCATCTTGATGTTTTTTATTTTCATTATCAATAAAAAAATACAAATCTTCTAAAATTGGAAAATCTGTATTTTTTAATTTTGAAATATCTGTTTCTTTCGTAATATTAAATTTAGCATATAGTTTCTCAAATATTAAATCTAATTTTGAAAACTCTATTTCTGTTAATGATGGATATAATATTTGAAAAAATGTTTCTAAAAATTGAAAATGCAATGATAAAGCATTTTTCCCTATTTCATCATCTCTATTTATTCTTACTTGTAATGGATTTAAAACTCCTCCACTATCTATTCCATCACATTCTATTACTTTGCCATTTAATTTTTTACATAAATGATTATATTCATTTTCTACATCTATTATTAAAATTTTGGTTGTAGGAATTTCATTTAATATCATATGCTTTACTGCCATACTTTTTCCGAGAGCCTGAACTTCCTACTACAAACATATTGCTGTTGCCTCTCATTATATCTTGCTGCCATAAATTAAAAATAATAATACCACCATTTTGATTTATTCCCCAATAATATCCGTTTTTATCAATAAAAGTTTCTGTATTAAATAGAAATCCTCCTGTAAAAGAACTTGTTAATATATTTCTTTTAAATTTTTTACTTAACTCAGTTTGAATTGTAAAAAAAGGTGCTACTGCTTTAAAACCATCAAATTGCAAATAATTTGTAAGATTCCTTATTTTCAATTTTTGATGTTGTACTTCATTTTCAACTTCTTTACATTTTTGTTTTAATTCTTCTTTCTCATCTGCTGAAACTAAAATGTATATTGTTAAATATGATACAACTTCATTATTCTGTATCATTCTATTTATAATTTCACTTGCCTCATTTATTTCTTTTTCTCTAATTTGTCTACTTGATTCATTTTTTGATATTTGTAATAATCCTGAAGCATCTCTGATTCTTGCATCTAATGAATCAATTAATTCTGCATTATCTGTAGGCTCAATATTTATCGAAAATATTGCTCCTATGTTTCTAACTAAATTTCCTAACCACTTTAATTCTACATTTGATGGATAATGAACAATCGTATATACTTTACAATATCTACTCCCAAAATATATTTTATTTCTTTCAAATGTTAGTCCTCCAGTTGGTGTAATTAAATCTATTAAATTATAATCTGCTTCTTGCTTTTTCATTTTTTATCACCTGCCTTTGTTTCTAATGCTTCTTTTATTCTTTGTTTTGCTATTTCATAGTATTGGCTATTTATTTCAAAACCTATAAAATTTCTATTTTGATTTATTGCTCCAACCAGAGTTGTACCACTTCCAGCAAAACAATCCAAAATCAAATCACCCTCGTTGCTTGAATTTATTATGTGATTTTCTATAAACGGTAATGGTTTTATAGTTGGATGCTTCCATTTTTTCTTGTCGACTTGATTTACTCCTGAAATATAATATTTTCTTTTAGTATGATAATTTCCATATAGCCTTACTCCCTTTTCTCTTGCAAATACCACATATTCTGTATCAGGCAAATAATTATTATTTGTTAATGGACTAGGATTCATTTTATGCCATGTTAATATTTCATAATTACAATCTTTATTCATAAAATATTCCAGTAATTCCTTTACCTGCCTTTTAGAACAGTAAATGTATATATTTATCTTTTTCATTTTTTGTACTAATAAATCTAATACTTTTAAATCAAATCCATCCTTTAAATCTAATAGTTCATTTGCATAACTATTAAAACTTGATGGATGTTTTAATTTGCTTAAATTTAATTTATATGGCGGATCTATTATCACTAAATCGATACTTTTATCATCTAATAATTTTATTCCTTCCATACAATCCATATTGTAAACATTATTTATTTTTAACACTATTTCTCCTTATTTTTATGATGCTATCATCATAATCCACACTCTCCTTTCGAGCAAATTCTGGAATTGTAAAACTTTTAATTAATAATATAATTTCTGTCTTCTCTAATATTTCAGATTCCAAATCACATTGTTTTAATCTATTTTTCCAGTTTATTGCTCTTTTTTCTAATTTTTCTTCAACATTCTCTGATGCATTCTCCCATATATATAGATAAAATTCATTTTCGATAATGTTTTTATTTGCAACCATTTCATGTGTTGCTATAATTCTTTTTTCAACAATTCTTATACTTGCCTCATCTTTTAATTTTTTCTTTAAATCTTCTTGTTCTTTTATAAAATCTGCAATATCTACTTTTCTAGGAATTATAAAAATAGTATATGGTTGTTGTTCATTACTAAACTCAACACTTGAACTATTCATTTTTTGTATAAGTTCCTCTTCTGAAAATAATTCCGTATTTATTGGATGTACTCTTATAAAAGAAATTACTTGTTTATCTAATGTATATAAAAAGTTATCTTCAATTTTTCTAATATTTAAAAATTCATTTAATGATTTATTCTCTTTTATTGAAATTCCCTCTTTCATACTTATACCCTTTTTGCATAAGTTCATATTTTACGATATTTTTTATATTATCCATTAAAGAAAAACCACTTCTATTTTTAGTAACAAATACAACTGAAATCGCTGTACTTCCTATAACTAAGAATGTTGCTAATAAAGTGGTTTTTGTTATTTTATATATGCAATATGCAATTATACTTGATATAGCCAAAACAATAATACTTTTTATTAATTCAGCCATACCATATCCTTCAAAAAATTCGGTTTGCAATTTAATTTGTGATGGTATTTTTACAGTTTTTTTCATCTACTACCACCTCCACTTGCTCCTCCGACCAAATGAATTATTTTCCTTATGATTTATATAATCTTGATATGTAAAGTTAGAAGGGAAAATAAATCCATCTGAATCTCTATAATATGCTATATCTGCATAATAGCCTTTCCAAAAGCCTTGACAATCATTAAATAGTCTTAAATAGCTTACATTTTCTACTACTTTAGCTGAAGAATATAGTCCAAAGGCTTCATGCAATTCTTCATTGTCAGTTAATGCTGCAATTGTTTTATTTGAATCTGTTATAACATATCTCTTTCCATCTATATTTACAACTTCTCTATTTTGACAATCTTTATCTTCTATTTTAGCAAATGTAATATCACTTGTTTCATCATCTGCAATTCCAGTAGGTGTTCCAAAATAACTTTTAGGGATTTCTAAAAGGCTTAGTGACAATGTTATTAATATACTTGCTATAACTGTATTTTTTGCTAATTTTATATATTTCATTTTGTTATCAGGCTCTACACTCATTTTTATTAATAAGATAATAAATGTTACACCCCCAATAGCGATGCCAATATTTCTTAAAACTCGTATTATTTCTTGTAAAGTTTCGATTCTTATCTCCTCCTTCTTAATCTAGGTGTCAATGCCCTTAAATTACGTGCTGTATTTCCTGCTGAATTTATAATACTTCCATTTGGTTTTACCAAATATTTTGATAGTATCATTGGTGTATTTACTGATATTACTGCTATTGCAATAGCATAAATTAAATGTCCATTTATTGTTACTAAAATTGACAAATTCATAAGCGTTAATTGTATTACCAATGTAAATGATGTCATTAAAAAGCCTCTTATATATTCAGGAAATACTCCTCCATCTGAATTTAAAAGTCCGAATACTTGCAAATGGTATTCCCATTCTCATTAGTAACATTTCAATTCCCTTCATAATAAATTGGCAAATTAAAACTAGCCAAGTTATCAGTAATACTAAACATGCTACTGCTGTAAAAATACCTCCTGCAATATTTCCACTTAACACTTCAGATAAACTTACCGTTTTAACAGGCATAGCACCTAAAATGCTATTTAGAAAACTACTTGTGATTCCGACAAATATATCATAAATTTCTTTACAACAAATCATAATTATTACTGCTTTTAACATTCCAACAATTAAATGAATTGGATTTTTTTCTGCATCCCCATCATTTTGTAAAAAATATATCTTTATTAATTTTGCAATAAATACAATTACTAAAATAAAACAAGCATAATTAAATACAACTTGATATATTCCATTGAAATCTATTTTACTGCCACCCTGCACTTGTATGCTATTTAATTCTCTTTCTATAAAAAACACCAAATTCACCATACTTTTAAATAATGAATTTAGTGTTGCCTCTGATCCATCAATAAATTTTTGAATTAATTCTACAAGCATATCTGCCATTTTTTATCACCTCTATTCAAAGAAAATTCAATAATTTTCTTTATCTGTAGAATCCAAGAATTACATCTATAAGTGCCAAACCACAAGTAATTAATACCATTGATATTAAAGTTGTTTTAATATTTTGCATATTTCTTCTTCTTTCTCCCTCATCATTTGTTTTTAGGCAATAAACATAGTAAATGAAATAACCACCACAAATTGTTATTCCTATACCAGTTAGCCATTTAATTACTGCATTAACTAAATTTTGTGTTCCTATAACTAATTTAGTTTCTTCAAAACTTGCTGCATGAACTATCTGTTGCATTGCAAATAATAAAACAACAAATAAGATTATTCTTAAACCAATCTTAATTGCTGTTTTTATTTTTTCTTTATTTTTATTCATCATTGTCCTTTCTCTTCCTACTTACTCTCCAATTTTCACGAAGTTCTTTTAAATTCTGTCTTTCTTCAAAATCTTCTTCATCCATATTATTTATTTCATCCCAAATATTCCATATTTTAACCTTTTGAATTTCTCTTATTGGTCTTTCTTCCTCTCTTTTGATTCTTAATTTTTTATTTTCTTCTTTTGTTCCCATTCCATTTAATTTATTAAAATACATTTTTGATATATCTGGAACATATAATATAGCTGAATATTCACCTGCAATCATTACTAAAATAATTGGGCTTTGTATTCTTAGCACTTCATCTGCTGTTAACATCTTTCTAGAAATTAAACTCATACTGCTACTACTATTATCATATTTAATATTCGTGTTACTACTTTCACCATAACTTTGTGCTGAATATACTCCGTAATTTGTCTGATATTTTAGTTGCTGTTTCAACACTATTTGATTTTAAATATATTAGAGTAGCATTGTCTAAAATATTCTGTGCTCCTTCTTTTCCGTATTTTTCTTCTAGTTGTCCAAAACTTTGAATTGCAATTGTAAATCTGCAATTTCTACCGTCTTGAAACTGTTAGCATTGACTGAAATGTATCAATTTTTGTAAAGTTAGCAAATTCATCCAATATAAAATTCATTCTTATAGGTAGCTCTCCTCCTGAATTTCTACTGCTATCTACAATTGCTGTATATAACTGTTGTACTAATAGACTACCGTAATTTATGATATGTTAATTTATCATCACTCAATAAAATATATATTACTGTTTTCTTTGTTGCAAAATCTCTTAAATCAAAATCTGATTTTTGTATTGTATCTGCAACATATTCACTTACAAACATTTGTAAAGTAGAAAGTGCTGCCGCCACAAAACTTCCTCTTGTTTTTGATGGTGCTGTACCTGCTACTGCAAAAAACTTTTTTATAGGATCTTCTGCTGTTTTATTTTTCATATATTTGTCAATTAACATTTCACCATCATCTGCTGTTTTAAACATTTCAGCCACAAAATAATAAGCATTTGTTAAAGTTTGATATTCTCTTCTGCCTTTATTTTCAAGTACCACAGCCATAATTGCTGTTTTTATTACACTCTGTTCTCCATTAACCCAGATAGGCTCTGTCTTATCATTTTTTTCTACTAATATATTTACAATATCATTTACAAGACTTTCAGCAAGTGGAATATTATCATCTTCTACTGCATTTATAACTAAATCTAAAAAATTATAATGATTACTTTTTAAAAAATTTATAAAATCTAATGCAATTACATTATATCCAAGTTCTTTTAATTTTGGTGCTGTATATAAATATAATTCACCTTTTACATCACTAATTAACATATTTTCTGATGCTAACCCAAGCATTGTTATACTTGGAATTAAAATTGACCTTGACTTTCCTGATCCTGAGCTACCTATTAAAATCGTATGTAAATTATCTCCAATGAAATGTATTTTTTCTAGATTTCCATTTCTTTCAAAATTAGTTATTATTCCACCTGAATCAAAACAACTTTCTTTATATTCTTTGTTTCTATCAATTATATTGTAACTAAATATTTTATCATAGTCCTTCTTTTGTAACCACCAGGCTGTTCCGTATTGTCCATCTCCTGCTGGTACTGGTACTTCTATTTTATCTGTTAATTTTATTGTTTTGCTATGATATATATTTTTAGTTTTATTAGTAAATAATAATAAAAATGTTATTACTATTGTTTCTAATATTATAAATATAAGTAATATTCTTTTGTCTGCGAATAGTGTTTTTATTATATCTTGTAAATTCAAATTTAGCATACTTTCAAAATCTTTACTTAATAAAAAATGTAGATTTACAGATGTGTAAGCACATATTCCTATACTAAATATTATCGCTATTATAAGTAAAATTTTTCTATTTATGTTTTTTCTCCTTTTTTGGAACTCCACATTCCTCCTTTTCATGTAAATTAAAAGAACATCTACTTTATAATAAATGTTCATTTTTATTTTTCCCAGTTAAAACTAGATGCATTCATTTTATTAATTGCAATATCTTTTTTGGCTTGTTTAGATAATTGTTTTTTATATTTTATTTCAAAATTTTTCACATACTTTTCCTCTTGTCTTGCTGAAAAATAAACACAATTAAATATTCTCCATATCAAACTTTCAGTTTCATTATAGTACATTGTTTTATCATCTTCTATTTTTTGATTTAATAAGGCTCTCTCAAAATTCAAAATTTGATTTCCTATTATCTTTTTTATTTCTTCTTCTGCTTTTTCTTTTTCCAATTTTTGTGCTTCTTCAATTTTATTTTTATCACTATACTTAAAAGTAATAATTTTCTGTTTTGCCAATATATATTCATTAATTTGCTTTTGTGTATCTAATGACTTCTCAATAATTTTTTGTGATAAATCATCTACTTTTTTTATGACTTCAGGATACTTCTTTAAATATTGATATTTTATACTTCCACTTGTTTCTTTTAATAATTTTCTTAATTCTAATAAATCTAATGCAATATTTTTTATATTTCTATATTTAAGTCTTTGTGGAATAATTTTCTTATTTTGATAATCTTTTTCATATCTCATCATGTCTTTTAAAAATTTACTATCACTACTTATTTTTTTCAAATTTTGTAATGTTATATTTTCTTGTATTATCTTCTTTTTGGCAATATCCTTTTCCTTATATAATTGTAATAAATCATCTCTAAAAATGCTATTAGTAAATTCATCTTTCATTTTATTTATTACATTATATTTTATAAAATAATTCATTTTTTCTTTTTGCTTACTCCACATCATTACTTGTAAATGTGGATGTCCACTTTCTAAATGAACAGCACCTGCATATTGTAAATCTTCATATTTTATATTCATTTTTTTAGCAAAACTTATTAACTTACTTTCAAAAAGTTCTTTCCATTTTTCTTTTGAATCATACCCCAATCTTATTGCATCATATTCATCTAATGATATCGTACATCTGAATATTGGCATTTTGTTATATGCTAAATTAGTTATATATGAATTTACTGGCTCTATATCTTTCATTTTTTCTATATCTGGAAAATCTGCAATCTTTCCAAATAATCCATGTTCAGTATTTTTATTTTTTATAGCATATTCACTATATGCCAAATAATTTGTATAATTTTTATGTTTAAAAAATGTAGTTCTTTTATTTGGATTAAATGTTTCAAATAAGAAAATTATATTATTCATTTCTATATAATTCTCCTATTGTATAAAAATCATATAAATCCTGTTTGTGCATTTTTTCTGTGTCTCGTGATATATAATAATTGGCTTTTTTACGAGCATTATTTAACATATTTATGAACTCCTTATGCATATCATCTCCTAGTAATTTATACATTACTTCTCCCTGCAAATATGTGTTTATTACTGATGTTCTTAAATATTTTGCATTTATTTTTCTTTGACTTGCTATAAATGGTTTTAACTTTTCATCTAACATTTGATCTAATGCTTTTACTATAAAATCCAAACTTTCTTTATACATTTCAACATTTAGTTCTTTTTCAATCCCTGCCCTTGCTATTTCAGAAAGACTATTATATGAACTTTTTTCTACCATCTTTTTTAGCATTTCTTTTTTACTTTTTGAAATTCTTATAGTTAATTTTTCTAATTTTTCACTTGATTTTTTATTTTCCAAACTTCCTCCTTGCTCCCACTTTCTCAATCAAAATTGCCTTCAAGCAATTTTGCAGGATCAGGGCGACCTACTGTCACCCCAAAACTGCCTAAAAGCGTGGCTTTTAGCTGGGTGCTTTAAAAAATAGAGGTAGTCATTTAGACATCCTCAAATTTTCTTAATTTTTATCAATATTCTTCATCTTCTGATATTTCTTCTCCTGTAACATCTACATAATCCATTATAATACATAACGCTTCATCATAACTTTTTGCTTCTGTAGTTATCTTGTTAAACATTTCTTTTGCCTCTTCTTCTAGTCCATTTTTCTTTAATGTTCTAGATGCAATTCCCATTAAGTTATAAATATTTCCGTCTTCTCCTAATAATTTGCACTTTGGTTTTTCAGATTTATTCAAATTCTTCATCCTCCTCATTTTCTCTTTCTTCAACAATTTCAACATATTCATTTATGATATCAAATGCTTCGTCATAACTGTAAGTTGTTGTTGCTCTTTCAATCATTTCTCTTGATTCATTAAATAGCTTATTGTCTTTTAATGTTTTTGAAACTTCACAAATGATATCGTACATTACACCTCGTTCATTATCAATATTACATTTTGGCTTTTCTTTTATTTCATTATTTATCTTATTTTTTTCTTCTGTCTTTCTCATCTTTTCTGAAATATTTAAAAATTCCAATGCGATTGGTTTAAATTTTCCATATTGAAAATCATTTCTCATCTCATACATCATTAAATGTATAATTTCACTTATCTGATTTGAGCTTAATGCTTTTCTTTCGACTCTTTCAATTTCTTCTCTTTCTTTTTGTGTTCCCATAGACAAGTTTAGTGGTGAATCACTTACATATCCTAATCCCATTAAACTATGAGCTAAAGCTTCTCTATATTCGGTATCTAAATTAGCATCATATGTTGCTTCTCTTATATCACTTAATTTAATTTTCATCATAATCACCTGTTCTTTCTTTATTCGAATTCTTCCTCGTTATCTTGTTCAATATAATCTATTAAATCTCTTTCTTGTTTTAAATAACCGTATGAAGTATGCTTCATGTTTTTATCTTCAGCATATTCCTTGCCTAATCTTCTCATATCAGTATATTCTATTAAATCTTCTACATCAATTTTTCCATCATATACTAATCTCCTTCCAAGTTCTTTGTCATCATATGCTTCAGTTAAATCAAAAGACTCAATATTTTTTGCATATTTTAAAACATCTTTAATATTTCTGATGTTATCTTCTTCTGCTTCCATTATTGCAAGTATTTTATATTTATCATATTCCTTAAAATTTTTAACAATATTGTAAAACTTTTTTATATCTTGAAATGGAGTAGTATATCCTGATCTATTTGCTTTACAAATCATATCATTAACATAGCTAGAAATATCAACAGCAAAATCTTCATCTTCTTTATCCATAAATATACATTCTTTTATATGTGTATCTTGTGTTGTATACTTGTTGTAATTTAATCCAAGATATTCAAAATCTTTTTCTAACTCTTCTCTACTTCTGGGAATTATAATTTTTATTTCCTTATATATTTCTGATTCTTCATATTCTTTTTTATTTACCATATCAATTTTAGCAATTAACAATTTTCTTCATCTCCTAACTTGTGTTACTCAAATTCTTCTTCATTTATTTGTCTTTTTGGATGATTAACTTTTTCTTCACTTTTTTGTTCATCTATCATTTCTTGTAATAAACCTATTTTTTTTTTGCTTTTTTCCCATTCCTTTGAAAATCCTTTTTTCGCCTCTGTTAATGATAAATCTTTTGAATAGCATATCCAATTGTGTACTTCCATTTCATACATTTCTTCTAATAATTCTACCTTATTCAAATTCTTCGTCCTCCTCTTTTTCTTTTGATTTTTCAGCAATTTCTTTTACTATAATATTAGTTGCCCTTATACAGTTCAGATTAAACACTCTCTGCCATGCTTTTTCATATCTAGACCATCTAAATCCATAAGACTTTAATATTTTTCTCGTGTCTTCATCTGGAATATTGTCAAATAAAAATTGAATTCTATTTATTTCTTTATTATGAATAACTTTTCCATTTTCAAAATTAATTTCTTGAAATTCTATATTCTCTAATTTTTCAAGTCTTTCAATTCTTTTTTTAGTTTCTCTTATTGTTGCTCCTATATTAGTAAGTTCCCATGTACTATGTTCTCTTGCTTTTATACTAGCTTTTTCATTTTCCAATCTTTCCAATTTTTCTTTTAGTTTAATTATTGCTTGTGGATCATCACTATATATTACTTTACTATTTTCAGCATTTTCTGCCCTTTCCTTATAAAAGTTACTTTTATTATCTTCTTCTATTGATTTCCTAATATCATCTTGTGCCTTTTTGATTAATTTCCTATGTCTTTTTTCAGAATGATGTCCTACCAATATTGGTTGTCCAGGTACAATTTGTAGTATTCTATTGGCGTTTGAATTACTATATTGGCTAGATCTTTCTTGTGCTTTTAGAGATAATTCCTTATACCTTTCTATTCTTCTTTTTCTTCTTTCTTCGTAATCACTTCTTCCTCCCATCTTCTATCACTTTCCTTTCCTACGATTAAACAACAATGTAGTAACAATGTTAAAAAAGAACTTATCATTGCTACACCTATTAATATTAAAATATACACTTTAATTCCTCCATTTTTTATAAAAAAAGAGCTTATATAAAGTTTGTGTTGTATCTTAACTCTTACACTCACTTTATACAAGTCTTATTCAAATTCTTCTTCACTTTCTTCAATTATTTTATTATAACTATATTTTTCTAAAATAGGTTTATAATATTTTTCTTCTGCTTTTTCCCTTGCTTTTTTTGCATCTTCAATATTACTAAAATATCCTAAAAAATAAGTTTTTCCTTTAAATCCAATTGTAGCTTTATATTTCATTTTATCTTTTTTAAAAGATACTCCTCTTACACCACTTGTATTAGCTCGACTAATTTTATTATTTAAAAAATCAAGTCTTGTCCCTTCTTTTAATATATTTTCTTTTTTGTATTCATTACCTATTCGAGTATAACTTTTAGTCTGATTATTTATCACCTCTTTACAATCTTTTACTTTACCTTCTCTCAATCTATTTCCATTGACAATTACTTCTTGTCCACAATCACATCTACATCTCCAATAATAAATGTTTTGATTTTCTCCATTTTTCGTCTTTTTACATTCAATTTTTTCTAATCCCATAACAAAAAGTTTATTTATTCTTTTTCCTGTTAAATCAATTACTTTATTTCTTGCATTTTTTTTGAGCATTTCCTTATGCAAACATCCACAACTTTTCTTATCTCCTGTTACCAGTACATTTCTACTAACAGTTACTTCATTACCACAATCACATTTACATAGCCAAAATCCTTTATCTCTATTTTTTCCATTTTTATCTCTCTTATGTTCTATATGGTCAAATCTTATAACAATTAATTTTCCGAATTTTTTTCCAATTAAATCTGTTGTATTCAACTTAATCACTTCCTAAATAATATCTCTAAAAATTTATCTTATCTTAACTCTTCTTTACATACTATTCAAGTCTTTTTACATTTGTACAAATTCTTCCCATGTAAAGCCTTCTCTACCGAAATGACCATAATTTGTAGTTTTAGAAAATATTGGCTCTTTTAATTTCAAATATTCAATTATACCTTGTGGAGTCAAATCAAATTTTGATTTTATCAATTTTATTATTAACCACTCTGGTACTCTATTTGTATTAAAGCAATCTATATAAATTGATATCGGCTCTCTTACTCCTATTGCATAAGAAAGTTGTATTTCGCATTTTCTTGCGAGTCCATTAGCAACAACATTTTTAGCAATATGTCTTAACATATATGATGCTGATCTGTCCACTTTTGTTCCATCTTTACCAGAAAAAGCACCACCTCCATGATGTGCCATTCCTCCATAAGTATCTACCATTATTTTTCTTCCTGTTAATCCTGTATCTGCAATGGCTCCTCCTAAAACAAATTTTCCTGTCGGATTAATATAAAATTTTGTTTCCACATCAATCATATCTTCTTTTACTATTGGCATTATTACTTTTTTTAATATATCCTTTTGTAAAATTTCAATGTCCACATTTTCTGAATGTTGTGTTGATATTAATATCGTATCAATTCTAAATGGCTCATCATTAACATATTCAACAGTCACCTGTACTTTTCCATCTGATTTTAAATATGGAATTTTTCCGTTTTTTCTAACTTCTGACAACTGTTTTGCAAGTCTATTTGCAATGCTTATTGGATATGGCATATAATCTTCTGATTCATCTGTAGCATAGCCAAACATAATTCCTTGATCACCTGCTCCTCCATAATCAACTCCCATTGCTATATCATTACTTTGTTTTGTAATATTTATTTCTACATCGCAAGTTTTATAATCCATATTTATTTTTGAATCTGTATAACCTACTTCTTTTAATTTTTCTCTTACTATTTTTTCTATATCAATTGTTGCATTTGATGTTATTTGTCCTGCAACAACTACTTTATCTTTTGATATAAGAGTTTCAACTGCTACTCTTGATTCTTTGTCTTGTTTTAAGCATTCATCCAATATTGCATCTGATATTAAATCAGCTACTTTATCAGGATGTCCTTCTGTAACACTTTCACTTGTTAAATAATAATGTTTGTATTTTTTCATATTTTTACAAATCTCTCCTTTCTTATTTTTCATATAGATTATTATTTTTATCTAAACATTTACTCCCTACTTTCTCGCCCCAAAATCGATTTTGTGGCGTTTAAATTTTAAAAATAATAAATTACTCGAATCCCTATTTATATTAATTTTTTCAGTTTTAATTTTAATAACTTTGTTATAAATAATTTCATATATAAAAAATAAGCCTTAGACTATAAATCTAAAACTTATTTCTAAAATTCTAAATTTTAAAATTTTCTAAAATTCCATATCATCTATCCCAAAATCTATATCATACTTTATTTCAGTTGTCCCATGCACTCTTCCAGTTACAAGTTGCCCACTTTTTCTTTTAAATATATGTGTCTGTTTAGAGCCTGTCATACATATGATTAGAGCTGATATAGAAACAGAAGTTTCTCCTATTGTTGGAAGTGAAAAGCAATCTGAAGAACTTGTAAATTATCTTCTTTCAGAATTTGAAAATGATCCACAAAAAATTTGGGAGTCTAATATTTTTGGAAAGAGTTTGCATGAACTTGTAAATGAAGGATTACAAAACAAATTATATAGAATGCCAGAAGATGCTCAACTAAAACTACAAGATACTTTAGAACGTATTATAAATGAAGGTAGTGGCGGATTAATCTGTATAATATTATAAAAATTTAAAATAAAAAAACTCAAGTTGCTAATTTAAAAATTTTAACAACTTGAGCTTTTATTTATTTAATTATTTTGTTATTAATAATTATTATTTTATTCTTTATTTTTAGTACATTTTATATTATACATTTAAATTCAAGAATGATAAAACAAAAGAAACTACATAATATACAGCTTCAATTATTATAAATTGTTTTACAGCTTTATCATTATCTTCTTCATCACTTAATTCTTTAACAGCAAAGAATGTGAATATTATAGATATAATATTTAAAACACCATTAATTGGTGATGTAATTCTATATGCACCTTGAATTAAGTTTAATAAACTTACAACTTTTGCAACTACTACTGGAAAATAAGCAGCAACTACTGTATTTAATACTGTTAAGAATGATTTTTTATTTTTTGAGTTGAATATGTATATAATTCCAGAAACTATTACAACAGTTAATATTGGTGTAATTACTGCTTTAATAATTCTGAAAATAGATGAAAATTCAAAATATTTAAATCCATATTTAAATATTGTTCCAAAAATACTTGCAACTTGTTGGAATCCTGCTATAACAATCCATATAATTACTAAAACTATTGCTGTTTTAAAAAAGTTATTAGTGTTATCATGTGCTATTTCTTTTATCTTACTAACTGGTGTGCTTAAAATTCCTGAGAAAAAATTTTTAGCTTTTTTTGTTTCTTCTTTAACATCTACATTTTTAAAAGAATCCTTTACTTGATTTACAGTTTCTTTTGCTTCCTTTTTAATATCCTCTGCATTAATATTTTGGTTTTGATTTTGATTATTTTCTTCCATTTTTATACCCCTTTCTTTTCAAGAAAATATATTTTAAAGTTTTATTTCTTGACTATATAAATTAATTATCTATTTTGTTAATCTCCTAGACATATTCCTATACTTCTAGCAGTTTTAACTAAATCGTGATCCATAGTAACTTTTCTTATATTACTTTCTTTTGTGTTTCCAGATACCGCACCTATTTTTTTATTTTGGCCTACAACATCCTCTAATGAAACAGAATCTAATTTTCCATCTTTTATTACTGTCAAAACATTAAACTTACCTTCCATTGCAAGTTCCATTGCTTTTGCACCATATTTAGTAGATAATACTCTATCAAATGCTGTTGGAGTTCCTCCTCTTTGCATATATCCGAAGTACTGTACATCTTGATTCTAAACCTGTTAATTTTTCTAATTCTCTGGCAACTTTTTCTCCAGCGCCTCCTAATTTTGTGTTATCTACACCTATTCCATTATCTCTTGTTGCTGCAACAGTTATTGTTCCACCTTTTGGCATTGCTCCTTCTGCTACTACAACTATACTAAATTCTTTTCCTTTTTTTCTTCTTTCCTCTACTTTTTTTACAGCACTTTGTATATCATATGGTATTTCTGGGATTAAAGCAATATCTGCTCCTCCTGCTATAGCTGACTCTAAAGCAATCCATCCGAGCATACCTTCCCATAACTTCTAGCACCATAATTCTATGATGTGTTTCTCCTGTTGTATGAAGTCTATCTAGTGCTTCTGCTGCAACAGATACTGCTGTATTGTATCCAAATGTAATATCTGTACATGCTACATCATTATCTATTGTTTTTGGTACTCCTATTACGTTTATTCCTTTTAAAGAAAAATCTCTTGCAGATTTTTGTGTTCCATCTCCACCTAATGTGAATATACAATCAAAACCATCTTGTTTAACATTTTCTACACATTTATCAGATAAATCTTTATATACGATCTCTCCATTTTCTTCTACTTTATAATGAAATACATTAGCATTTGTTGAAGATCCAATAATTGATCCTCCCTTTGGTAAAATTCCTGAAGCAGAACTACTATTTTGTGTACTTAATCTAACATAATTATTTTTTAATAAACCTCTATAGCCATCTATAAATCCATAACATTCAATATTATTGTGCTCTGCTGTTTTTACAATAGCCCTTATTACTGCATTAAACCCGAGAAACATCTCCACCATTTGCTAGTATTGCTACTTTTTTAATCATAAACTTCCTCCATAAAATTGTAAATTTTTTCTTATGTTTTTAATATTATATCAATAATTTTATATTTTACAAGTACTTTTACAATTTTTATTTATTCTTTTATTTAAAGCCTTAAATATGTCCCTCTTCATTTTATAACATTTTCATTATCGTTAATATCATACTATGTAAAATTAATTGTAAATTATAATTTAAAACTTACAATTATTTTTTACTCTATTTAATTTTTATTTATAGACACAAAAAAACACTTATGTTATTATAAAAGCTGTAAACGAACTTACTATTCGTATTTTTAATTTCGGGGGTGTACATATGACAAAAAAATTTTATCAATTTTTTTAATACTTATTTTATTATTTTCTTTAACTGGTTGTAACAAAAAAAATAATTCAAATGATAATTCAACCTCATCTGAAAGTCAAACTAATTCAGATTCTAATTCAGGAGATTTAAACCAAAATTCAACATCTGGCTCTAGCTCAGAAATTGCAAAAGTAACTATTGATGATTGTAAAACTGCAATTGATGATACTTTTAAAGTTATGAACTATCTATCTAATAAATTACCTCTTTTAGCTCACAACTCTATCAATATCCAGTTTAATAGTTCTACAAAAAAAGTAAGAATTTCTCCTGATAGTATATTTAGAAAAGAAATTACTGGTATTCTTTATAAAGCTGCTTCTGGACATTCTTCTAATTCTTCACAATCATATTTACTTGGTGAAGTACTTGATACAGATATTAAAGGCTCTATAAAATACAGAAGGTCCAGTGACTTTATGATAAACTCTATTAATGATAATAGTGATGTTAATTCAAAATTGCTAAAAATTGGAGATTATTTAACTCAGAAGAAAGATTTTGAATTATATTCATATCTTCAATCTCTTAATGATAAACATACTACAGGAGACTTTTATGTGTCTTATCTAGATGAATTATCAGAAGAAAAAAAGACTTTAATCGAAGCCCAATATAAAAATATGCTTCAAATAGTTACTAATTTCGATGTTTTAAAAAGCTCAGCTTCTAATAGCCTTCATGTTTTGCATGTTGTAAGATATTATAACTTATTAGATGATTATTATAAAAATAATAATCTTAAAGATTATAAAGCATTCGCTGATAAACATAAAGCTTACACTAATTGCTCATACTGGGATGCTTATGACAATATAGGAGGAGTACACTATTCCCCTATGGATACTTTAAAAGACTTAGTAAAATCGGCTAATTAAAATTATATTTAGTTAAATTAAATTTTTATAAACTGCCTTGCAAAAATATTGCCTGGCAGTCTTTTATTTCCACATTTTGTTATTTTTTCTAACAAATATTAAATTTTTTTGATTTAATGTTTAATTTATTTTTGTGTTTCTATTTTATATTTTCATTTTATATTTTTATATCATTTATTTTTGTATTTTTATACATTTGATTACAAATTTTATTAATTTTTTGATTAATTTTAATAATCCTATTATATATTTTTTGATTTTTCATCTAATTTAATTTATCTACATATTTTTATAATTTTTTTGAATATTGTTTATCTTTTATACAAATACTATTACTATATATTTAAATATTTTAGAGGTGCTATATGAAAAAAAAATTTATTAGTTATTTTCTTATACTATGTACAATATTATTAATTTTATCTGGATGCACAAAAAAAGAAGAAAATAATAAACAAGAAAATCAAAATACATCAAATACTGAAATAAGTAAATTAAGTACAACTACAAATACTCCCCCTCCTTCAAGTAGTAATGATGATAATAATACATTTGTAAATAAAAATACACCTGAAAATAAAAATGATAATTCTGCTTCTCCTTCTTCAACTCCTATTCCTGTTGAAACAGATCTCGGAACTTTTTCTACAAATATTATAGATAAACGTGAAAATAGACAAAACAATATTCGAATAACTTGTTCTAAATTAAATGGTCTTACTGTAGAAAGTGGAAAAACATTTTCTTTCTGTAACACAGTTCGGAAAATCAACTGCTGAACAAGGATATAAAGAAGCTGATATCCTTGTAGATGGAAAAACAACTCAAGCTCTAGGTGGTGGTAATTGTCAGGTAAGTACAACTTTATATAATGCTGTTTTAGCAAGTGAAGGTTTAAAAGTTACTGAACATCATGATCATGGTAAAAAAGTTCCATATATAGAAAAAGGAAAAGACGCTACAGTTGCTTACAACTCACTAGATTTAAAATTTAAAAATAATTTACAAAACACTATAAAGATGTATGTAAGTACTGATGGAAATACAGTTACAGTAAAAATAGTTAAATTATCATAGTTAATTTCAGTCTCTAAGTTTTATATTTAGAGACTTTTTTATTTTGCTATATAAAATCTTTATTATCTTAAATATATTTAATCATAATAAATAGTCTTCCTTGTATTAAAATACTAATGTCTTTTTTTATCTTATAGAATATTTTGTTATACTTCTGAATAGATATTTAATATCTTATTTAGGAGGTTTTTTATATGATTTTAAAAAACTTTATAGTAAAATTGTTATTTATTTTAATAGTAATTCTTTGTCTTGTTTATTCAGCAACTTCGTTTGCAATAGAATCTTCATATATCTGGTCTGATTCTAGTAATTTTGAACAATCTTTAAAAACAAATGCTCCTATTAATGGACAGAATTCTAATTTAAATTCTGAAAGTAATTCAAATCCCAATACCAATTCTAATACACTAAATTTAGAATCTGGTAGTGCAATCTTAATTGAACAATCTACTGGTCAAATTTTGTACGAACATAATATCCACGAAAAATTACGTCCTGCAAGTGTAACAAAGATAATGAGTGTATTATTAGTCATGGAAGCTTTAGATTCAGGAAAAATAACTTTGGAAGATAAAGTTCCTTGCAGCTCTAATGCAAGTTCTATGGGTGGATCACAAATTTGGTTAAATGAAACCGAAGAATTAACAGTTAATGAAATGTTAAAAGCAATGTGTGTAGTTTCTGCTAATGATTGTACTGTAGCAATGGCAGAATATATAGCTGGAAGCCAAGAAGCTTTTGTGGAAAAAATGAATACAAAAGCAAAAGAACTTGGCATGAATGATACTTGTTTTAAAAACTGCCATGGTATAGATGAAGATGGACATATTACTTCAAGTTATGATATTGCTATCATGTCTAGAGAATTATTAACAAAACATCCTTCTATCACACAATATACAAGTATATGGATGGATAGTTTAAGAGATGGGAAATCTGAACTTGTAAATACAAACAAGTTAATTAGAAATTATCAAGGTGCAACTCGGTTTGAAAACAGGTTCCACTTCGCTTGCTCTATATAATTTATCTGCAAGTGCTACTAGAAATGGACTTTCTCTAATAGCTGTAATAATGAAAGCACCTACTACTAAATTACGCTTTTCTGAAGCACAAAAATTATTAGATTATGGATTTAACAATTACTCTTACAAAGAACTTGCTAAAAAAGACTCTATAATAAAAAAAGTAAATATTACTAAAGGTACAGAAAATGAATTAAATGCTACTTACAAAGAAGATTTTGGTACTCTATTAAAAAAAGGAGATGATAAAAATATCTCTCAAAACATTTCACTTAGTGAAAATTTATCTGCACCAATACTAAAAAATCAAAAAATTGGTGAAATAACATTTTCTTTGGAAGGAAAAGTTATTGGTTGTGTAGATATTATAGCAGATAGAACTATTAAAACTAATGGTTTAGTAAATATGTCATCATATCTATATAAAAATTGGTTTTGTTTATTAAGAAATATTTAAATAACTAAGAGCCATTTTGTACTACTCTACGAAATGGCTTTTAAATTTATTCATCTTCGTCAAAAATAAAATCTTCATCACTATACTCTATATTTATATTCTTTTTGTTTTTTGGTGTATTACCTTTCTTAGATGTTTTTGCCTTTGCTCTACGTTCTTGGCCAATCTCTTCTTTTAATTCTTCTATATACTCTCTCTTTTCTTTTTCCATTTTTTCTTCATATTCTTTTTCTTTTCTTTTTTCTTCTTTCTCTTCTCTTTTTTCATCCTTCTTGTTTTGCATTTGCTTATTTAACATATTGTTTACTTTTTCTATTAAATCTGGTACATAATCTAATAATCTATCAATAGATGATGTATGACTTACTGGAAGTAATTTTACATTGTTAGATTGAACTACTAGAAAAGCGATTGGAGTAATGCTTACGCCTGCACCACTACCTCCTCCAAATGGTAATCTGTATTGTACTTGCTCTTCTTTATCTTTCTTTTTATATTCATCTATTGTTTCTCCATTAAACTCACTTCCTCCAGATGCAAACCCAAAGCCCACTTTTGAAATTGGTATAATTACTATATTACCTGGTGCTTCAATTGGATCTCCTATTATAGTATTTACATCAACCATATCCCTAATACTATTCATGGCTGTAACCATAAGACCTTCTATAGGATGTTCGTTCATATTTATCACTTCTCCTTTTCTTTATTATCAATGAATAAATTATATTGATAATATGTACCATTTTTACATTTATTATACAATTTAATTTTAATTTAACTGCAATTTTATTATATTCTGGATCTATTTTAAAATAATATTTTTGTTTACTATTTTTCTTATACAAATTTATACTGCCTTTATTTAATACACAAGATATTATACTTGAAATAATAGGAATCATAAAAGTAGTAAATATAACATCTCCCAAGCCTATTTTTAGTTTTAACTTAAATTTAAATATTTCTGGTTTTATATTTTTTATTAATTTTTTTATATCTTTTACTAATTGTCTATTTTCAATATCTATTAACACCTTTTTTTCAAGTTTTAACGTTATTTTTTTAAAATCTTTATTGCTTAATTTCTTTAAGATTTTAGAATTCATTATTTTATTTATTTTTCTCTCATTTATTTTATATTTAAAAATTTTTACTTTATTAAAAAGATATATTCCAAACTCAAATTGATAATCATTTATTATTTCTTTTTCTGTAGTATTTATGTCCAAATTAATAACAGTAAATCTTATTGATGAAAACCTAATTGCTAGAAAAATCAATATAAAAACAATTACTATGCATAAAAAAAATAGTAACATAGACATTCCCTCTTTTTTGTTCTATACTACTATTTTTTCCACTTTTTTATTATTTTAATCATTAGTTTTATTTATTTTTACTATTTTTATATTATTCTCTTTCGCTCATATTGGTTATCTACACACATACTTATATTTTCTATATTATGCTATTATTCTTAATTTTGTATTACATTAGTATTTATTATATTTAAATATTTATATTATCTATTAATTTATTTTTCATTAAACTTTTTTTCTCTTCTAGATTTTTCTACTGTTATCTCTCCAAACAATTCAGGTTGATTTGTAACAACTTTACTTCTTCTAGACATTTCTAATAATCCAGAAAAAGCTGTTACAACTTCATTTTTATTGCACTTTTTAACAGAAAACATTCTATTAAAAACAAATCTTTTATTTTTAACTAGTTCTCTAAACATTTCTTTTACTTTACTACCAACACTATATGTTTCTGTAATAGCTATTTTTTGAATGTTTTTCGCATTTTTATTAAGCCTTGTTTTATTTTTATTAATTACTTTTGAATACATTTCTGGAATTAGAGCTTTATTATAATCTTTTTCTAATTTTTGCTTAGGTAATTCTACTTCTTCTGGATTTTTACTTATTCTTTTGCTATTTTCTAAATAAAACTCTTTTAATTTTTTAGTTATTTCCTTATATTTTTTATATTCAATAATTCTTCTTAGAAGCTCTTCTTCAGATATTTCTTCTTTTTCTTCATTATCTACAGGTAATAAAGTTTTAGATTTTAAATATAATAATGTTGATGCCATAATTAAAAATTCACTAGTTATTTCCAAGTTCAATTCTTCCATTTTATTAATATAATCTATATATTGATCTGTTATATTACTAATTTTTACATCACAGATATCCATCTTATTTTTATCTATCAAATGACATAATAAGTCTAGTGGACCTTCAAAGTTTTCTATTTTTATGGCATATTTATTAGTTTCTAATGTTAATACGTTTTGCATTATTCTCCTCCATTTAAAGCATTTCTTATATTATCTTCTTTATAACCTTTACTCTTAAGAAAGTTTCTTATCTTTTCTATTTCTGCTGTATTAGATTTTCTTATAACAATTTTTTCTACATTATTTCTTTCGTATTCTTCTAACTCCTCTTTATTGTTTTCTATATATTCTTCAATTAGATTTTTATTTACTCCTTTTGAATATAATTTATATTTTATCTGTTTTATTGATAAAGTATTAATTGCCATAAATTCATTTACAGCTCTATCAATATAATCCTTGTCATTTATATATTTATTTTCTTTTAAATCTTGAATAATATCTTCTAACAAATCTTTTTCTACCGTTTTTTGGAATTTCTGTCTTACTTCATATTCTGTCCTCTTCTTAAATATTATATATTTTAATACTTTTGTTTTTTGTTTATCAAATTCCTCAATCGTATACAAAATAACAACCTCTCTTATTCTTCATCTTCTTTATCTTTTTTATCTTTTTTTGGCTCATCATCAGCTAAACTTTTTTCAAAAGCTTGTGAAAAATTATCTCTAATTTTGTTTTCTATTTCTTTCATGATTTCTGGATTTTCAATTAAATATCTTTTTACATTTTCTCTACCTTGTCCAATTCTAGTTCCATCATAACTAAACCATGAACCACTTTTTTCTATTATATCTAAGTTAACTCCTAAGTCTACTATATTTCCTTCTTTTGATATTCCTTTTCCATACATAATATCAAATTCTGCTTCTCTAAATGGTGGGGCAACTTTATTTTTTACTACCTTTACTCTTGCTCTATTTCCAACAACTTCTCCATCTTGTTTTAAATTTTCTATTTTTCTTATATCTAATCTTACTGATGAATAGTATTTTAAAGCCCTACCACCTGTTGTAGTTTCTGGATTACCAAACATAATTCCAACTTTTTCTCTTAATTGATTTATAAAGACTATAACACATTTTGATTTATTAATTGCTCCTGCAAGTTTTCTTAATGCTTGTGACATTAACCTTGCTTGAAGTCCAATATGAGAGTCTCCCATATCACCATCTATTTCGGCTTTAGGCACTAAAGCTGCAACAGAATCTACTACAATTATATCTAGTGCTCCACTTCTAACTAATGCTTCTGCTATCTCTAGGGCTTGCTCTCCAGTATCTGGTTGTGCCACAATTAAATTATCTATATCTACACCTAAATGTTTTGCATATACAGGGTCTAATGCATGTTCTGCATCAATAAAAGCTGCCTCTCCTCCCATTTTTTGTGCTTCGGCTATCATATGTAATGTAAGTGTTGTTTTACCTGATGATTCTGGACCATATACTTCGATTATTCTTCCTCTAGGTATACCTCCTATACCTAAAGCCACATCCAAACTTAAAGCTCCTGTTGGTATTGCTTCTACACTCATAGCTGAAAAATCTCCTAATTTCATAACAGAACCTTTTCCAAATTGTTTTTCTATTTGACCTAAAGCTGCTTCTAAAGCTCTTTTCTTTTCAACATTTTCTGCGCTCATAATATTTCCTCCATCTTTTTAAACATTTGTTTGTATTGCTATTATATATTATTATTTATTTTTGTCAATACTAATTTACAATATTTTTTAATTTTATTTATACTATTTACTAATCAAATTTCTTTATTCTTGTTTGTACCAAGTCCAAAATTTATAAAATAAAGAATAGTTTGTAGGACTTATTTCGCCTCCTACTTTTTGATTTAGTATTAAAATATTTTTATTACGGTATAAACTAATATATGGAACATCGTCTTGTACTATTTCAAATAACCTTTTATATTTTTCTGTAAGTTTATTTACATCTGTTATATTTTTCACTTCATTTATAATTTCTTTAACCTCGTCATTGTTATATTTTGCAATATTACTCTCTCCATAAAAATATTCTAGATTGTTACTAAAACCATTATTAATTCCTGTAAGAATCATTTCATAATTTTTATTTTGTAAGTATTCATTATATTGTATATTAGATACCTTTTTTATTGTTACTTCTATTCCAACTTTTTTCAAATTTTCTTTAATTATTTCCGCCACTTTAACTCTATTAGAATTATCTGATTGCACAATTAAACTAAATGCTAAAATTTTATTACTTCCAGACTTTAATTTTTTTTGCCATTTATTATTTTTATATGTCCAACCAGCATCAGATAATATTTTTTTAGATTGTTCTGGATTGTACCCTAAACTAACATTTTCAGTTTCATATAAGTAACTTCCATAATCTATTGGAGAATCTGATACATAATATTTATTATTATATATAGACATTATTATATTAGATTTATCTATTGCATAGTTAATTGCTTTTCTCACTTCTTTTTCTGATAATATTTCATTTTCACAATTTATACTTAAAAAGTCATATTCTCTTCCTTTATACTCTTTTGCTTTATATCCCATTGTTCCAATATATTCTTGATAATGTATATTTGATGTATGAATCATATCTATGTTTCCTATTTTAAAACTATTATACATATCTCCCATATTTGAAAATAACAAAATATTAATTTTTTCTATTTTAGGATTTTTATCTTTTTCTCTATAATTACTATTTTTTTCTAAAACTATTTTCTCTGAACTTATGCTAGTTATTTTATACATACCTGTTCCTATATCAAATGTATTTGGTTTTGCTAAATCTCCATTTTCATAATTGTTTTTCTTCATTATTGGAAAAACTAGATTATATTGAAAAAAGTCATCTTCTTTATCTAAATCTATTCTAATTGTTGAACTATCTATTATTTGAACGTTTTTTACTTCACTTACATTTACAGAATATATTGATTTTTCTTCTTTTAATTTTTTTATTGTAAATTCTATATCTTCTACTTTTAATTTTTCTCCATTAGACCATTTGGCCTCATTATTTATTTTTATTAAATATGATTTTGAATCTATCTTTGCACATTCTTTTGCAAGACAAAAACTAATTTTATATTCCTCATCAATTTGAATTAATGGCTCAAATATTAACTTACTTACATTTATTACTTCTTTATTGTTACTTATAATAGGATTTATAGTATCATATTCTGAAATTCCCATTGTTATTTCTTTTGAATAGTTAACCTTTTCTACTTCTTCTTGAATATTGTTTTGATTTTTATTATTGTTATTGTTATAGATAAAATAAACAGCAAAACATATTAATGATATAACTATAATAATAAAAATATATTTAACAAAATTTGGTTTCATAATTATATATTTTTACGCTAATAACTGTAGTTACTAGCATAACCTTTCTATAAATTTCATATAACTCTTTTGCTATCATATCTTAATAGCATTTATTTTTCAAGTATTTAATATTTTTAATTTACACTTTTATTTATTAGTATAAATTATAGTTTCATATTTATTAATACAAAAAGAGCATGAATATTATAACTTCATGCCCCATATATTTTAAATTTAAATTTAAATTTTATATACACTTATTATTATTTTCTAGCTTCAACTATAAGCATCATACCAGTTCTTTCTTCTCCTTCTACTTGCACTTCTGCAAATGCTGGTATACATACTAAATCAACTCCTGATGGTGCAACAAAACCTCTAGCTATTGCCACTGCTTTAACAGCTTGATTTAATGCTCCTGCTCCAATTGCTTGCATTCTTGCTTGATTTGATTCTTTCACCAATCCAGCTATTGCTCCTGCTACTGAATTTGGATTTGATTTTGATGAGATTTTTAAAACTTCCATTTTTTGCCTCCTATAATTTTATTTTTGTTTTACTTTTTACAAATATATTTATACTACATTTATTAGAAAATGTCTAGTGAATTTTTGGAAAAATAAGGAAAAAACCATCGCATTTTTTTCTGTTTTTCGGCATTTATTTTATATTTAATCTAGTGACTTGCTCAACTCGACAAGTTTCGTCATTTATATCAAATATACAACCATTAAGTTTACATTTTCCTTCTGCTAATTTATATCTTTCTGGTAATGATGTAACAAATCTTTTTATTGAAGCATCTACATCCATACCTATTACAGATTTATATGGACCTGTCATTCCTATATCTGTAATATAGGCTGTACCATTTTCAAGTATTTTTTCATCTGCTGTTTGAACATGTGTATGTGTTCCATAAACAGCTGTAACTTTTCCATCCAAGAAATATCCCATAGCTATTTTTTCTGCTGTTGCTTCTGCATGAAAATCTACCATTATAATATCTACATTATTTTTTACTTTATCTACTAAATCTTTTGCAACCAAAAATGGATTTTCTGACAATACATTCATATCGGTTCTTCCAATTAAATTTATAACTGCAATTTTCTTACCTTTACAATTATAAATTCCCATACCTTTTCCAACAACTCCTGCTGAATAATTTGCAGGTCTAATTATTTGTGGATGATCTATAAAGCTAAAAATATCTTTTTTTCCCCAAGTATGGTTTCCCATCGTAATTACATCAACTTTTAAATTTAACATTTCATTAAAAATTTTTGTAGTAATTCCCATTCCTCCTGCTGCATTTTCACCATTCACAATACAAAAGTCTATACTATTTTTTTGTCTTATTTTAGGCAATTCTTCTTTTAATTTTTTTACACCATTTTCGCCTACTATATCTCCAACTGCTAATATTTTCAAAGTTTCATCTTCCTTTCCAAATAACTCATACTTATATGATACTATATCCATATAAGAAAAGCAAGGAAAAAATCCTACAAGTGTTTAATACTTTTTAATAGTCTGTCCTATATTAAATTAGCTAAACTAATATATTATAAATTTAAAATTTTTCTTTTTTATTTTTGCTACTTATATATTTTCTAATCAAATAAATCTATTATTTTATCTGTTTCTTTATGTACAGATGTGTTTAATAAAAACACATCTCTCTAAATTTACTTTTTTTGTATTTTTATAATTAATCCAATTATTTCAAATTAAAATTAACATTTTTTATTACAACATATTAACATTATAATTCTTATTAATAAAAGTATTGCAAATACTATTGCAAGCACTATTATTGATGCTAAAGCTGAAATTATTGTTGATGAAACTAAAGCTCCAACTATTAATCCTATTGTAAATATTAACGCTATTGATATTATAACTATAATTAAATCTATACAACATCTCTTTTTCTCTTTTCTACCACAATCTTTTTTTTCACAAATATATTCTTCCATCATATATTTTCCCCCTTATAGTAACATTAAAATTTATATTTTTTTGTTACTACTATATTATATGTGTTTTACATAATTTTGTGATGTTATATTTATTTTATTTATCAAATATATAATTAATTTATTATTAGTTCTATATCTAAGAAATTAAAATATCTTTTCAAAATCTTATTTTTTTTATATTTAATACTAATTCATTATTAATTTTATAACATACAAGTTACCATTTTTTCTCTTATTGAATAAAATATGTATATCTATCGATTTTTTAGTAGATACTATTCTTATATAATAGAAAGGAGCTCTTTTATTCATGAAATCTTTTTGTATAAAAACAAATAATACCAACATAATAAACTATCTACTAAAAAGATTTTCAGATTCAAATATCGAAAATATATATTATAGAAATAATGAATTTAGATTATATAAAAATGTTATTATACATTACACAGGTAGCGATTTATCCCTATTTTTCAATCAATTATCTGATATTATTACTGATTGCATTATAAAATTTTATGAAGAAAAAATACTAAGTCACATTATTAACTTTAATTATTTTTATTTTGACTCCTATGAAAAAGATGAAATAAAAAAAGACTGCCTTAACATTTTAAAATTAGAAAACATATCCAACTATGCAAATAAAAGAGAAACAATTTGGGTCTCTGTATTTGAATATATAATGGAACATAACTCTATGATTCTTTCAGGATTTGTAAATTTTAGAATTTCTGATTATACAAAATCTTTAGACTATATTGTAGATGTTTCTGTTAATAAATTCATTTTGGAAAAAGAGTATAGAGAATTTATTGATCTATTAAAATTATATATATATTCAAAAAAACCAAATAAAGAACTAATTCACTTGATTTATATGGGTGAAGATTCAATACTTTTAGATGAAAATAAAAATATTATATCTGTCTCTAAAAATGTTTTTAATGCAAAATATTTATCAGATATTACCTTCTCTTCTAATGACTATATATTAAATACATTGCTAGATCTACTTCCTGAAAAAATTAATGTGCATTTAATTAATATAGAAGATGATTTTATAAAAACTCTAAAATCTATATTTGAAAAAAGATTATATATTTGTACTGACTGTGATATTTGCAAAACATATAAATTAATAAGTAAAGAGCTATCTTCAATAAATCAATCTAAAGGAAAGAACTTGCATTTTTAAATTTATATTTTACTATTTTCTTTATGCACTTTTTATATAAAATTTATAAAAGGAGAGCAAAATTATCAGCTCTCCTTTGTTTTAATCTTTAAATATATCTACTTTTCACATTTTTTATATCTATTCTATATACTAGATTTCAATTCTATCTTTAAACTTATTATTTATAATATTCTTTAATTTTCTATTTTTTTCTAACTCTAATCCGTGGATCTTCTTCTTCAATCTTTTTAGATAAATCTTGAACCATTTTTAAAATAGGAATATCTTCGAATAAATTAGCTATCTTAAAATCTGGAATTCCATGCTGTTTTGTCCCAAAGAACTCTCCTGTTCCCCTTAGTTCTAAATCTTTTTCTGCAATTACAAATCCATCATTTGTATCTTGCATTATTTTCATTCTTTGTCTTACAACATCAGATTTAGAATTATATTTTAATATACAATAAGACTTATATTCACCTCTTCCTACTCTTCCTCTTAATTGATGAAGTGCTGCAAGACCAAATCTTTCTGCATTTTCTATAACCATTATGCTACTATTTGGAACATTTACTCCTACTTCTATAACTGTTGTAGAAATTAAAATATCAATTTTTCCTTCTTTAAATTCTAACATTATTTCATCTTTTTCTTTTTGTCTCATTTTTCCATGTATATATTCAACTTTATACTCTTTAAACGTTTCATTTTTATATTTTTCTGCAAGTTCTAATACAGATTTAGCATCTATTTCTTCATTTTCTTCTACAAGTGGACAAACTATATAACATTGCCTTCCTTCTTCAATTTGCTTTTTTATAAAATTATTCACCCTTTCTTCCATTTGTTTAGTAACTGCAAAAGTATCTATTTTTTTTCTATTTGGTGGTAATTCATCAATAATAGAAATATCTAAGTCACCATATAAAATAAGTGCTAATGTTCTTGGAATAGGTGTTGCTGTCATTACTAAAACATCTGGATTTTTCCCTTTTGATGCGATTTTACTTCTTTGTCTTACTCCAAATCTATGTTGCTCATCTGTTACTACCAAACCAAGATTCTTAAAAATAACATTATCTTCTAATATTGCATGCGTACCAATTAGTACATCTATTTCACCATTTTTTAATTTTTCCAAAATCTCTTCTTTTTTCTTTTTAGTAATACTGCTAATTAGTAATTCACATCTAATATTATATTTTTCTAATATTTCAGTAAAACTTTCCAAATGCTGACTTGCAAGTATTGAAGTTGGTGCCATAATAGCTGCCTGATATCCACTTTTTACCGCTTTATATGCAGCTATTATAGAAACTATAGTTTTACCTGATCCTACATCTCCTTGTAATAATCTATTCATAGACTTATCTTTTTCCATATCATTTTCTATTTCTTGTAAAACTCTTATTTGTGCATTTGTTAAATTAAATGGTAAGTCATTTATTATATCACTAAATTTATATTCTTTTGCAAATTCTATTCCTTTAATATCTCTACTATATTTATTTTTTAGTCCAAGTAAGGCAACTTGCATAGTTAACAGTTCTTCAAAAACTAATCTTTTTCTTGCTTCTTTAAATTCTTCAAAACTTTCTGGAAAATGTACTTTTTTTGTGGCCTCATTTATTCCTAAAAGATTATAATTATCTAATATATATTCAGGCATATTCTCTTCTAAATTTCCATCTACCATTTCTAAACCATTTTCTATAATTTTTCTAATAGTATTTTGAGACAAACTATATGTAGAAGAATAAATAGGAATTATTCTTCCTGTATTATTTTTAGTATTAACATCATCAAAAACAGGAGAACTCATCTCAAATTTTCCCATTCTAATATTTGCTTTTCCAAAAAAATAATAAGTTTCTCCTATTATAAATTTATTTTTCAAATAGCTTTGATTAAACCATATAATAGTACATTTAGCAGTTTCATCTTGTACTACTAATTTATACATACACATTCTATTTTTTAATCGTATTTCAACTACTCTTGAAACAGCAACAGCTTTTATTAAGCTATCTTCTCCATTTACTAAATTTTGAATCATTCTTGGTTTACTTCTATCTTCATAGTCCCTTGGATAATATGTAATTAAATCTCCTAAATTATAAATTCCTATTTTATTTAATAGTTTAACTCTATTAGGTCCAACTCCCTTAACATACTTTACATCCTTTGTTAAATCTAGCATAAAACTTATCTCCTTCCAAACGCTAGTTCTATTATTACATAATAAAATTTATTTGTAAATATTTTTTATCTCGGTTTATTTTTTTATTTTTAAACATATAATATTCATATAAAATCTTTAAATATACTAATTTTTTTTAGGAGGTTGAATTATGAAAACTTATAAATTAGCTATTGTTGGTGCTACTGGCGTTGTTGGTACTGAAGCTTTAAAAATATTAGAAGAAAAGAATTTACCAATTTCTAATTACACTTTTTTTTCATCATATCGTTCTAGTGGGAAAAAAATTAACTTTAAAGGAAACGAATATATTGTTAAAGAATTAACTGAAAATTCATTTGATGAAGGTTTTGATTTTGCAATATTCTCTGCTGGAGGAGATACATCCAAAAAATTTTCACCAATTGCAGTTTCTAAAGGATGTACTGTTATAGATAATAGTAATGCTTTTAGAATGGACAAAAAAGTTCCTCTTGTTGTTCCAGAAGTAAATGGCAATGAAGTATATAATAATAAAGGCATTATTGCTAATCCGAACTGTTCTACTATTCAAGCTGTTGTAGCCCTAAAACCTTTAGATGACAAATATACTATAAAAAGAGTAGTCTATTCTACATACCAAGCAGTTTCTGGTGCTGGCCTAAAAGGTATTAATGATTTAAAAAATGGTATTATGTGCTATTCTAATAAAAATCAATCTTATCATCTTCAAAAATTTTCTTATCCAATTTTTAACAATTGTTTACCACAAATAGATACATTTCTAGATAATGGCTATACTAAAGAAGAAGAAAAAATGATTAACGAAACAAGAAAAATTTTAGGAAAACCAGATTTAAAAGTAACAGCTACCACTGTAAGAGTTCCTGTTTTTAATTCTCATAGTGAATCTATAAATATAGAATTCGAAAAAAAAGTTTGCATAGCAGATGTAATTAATTTATTAAAAAATTCTCCTCGGAATAATAGTAGAAGATGATACATCAAAAGAAAAATATCCAATTGCCTCTTTTGTCTCTGGTAAAAATGAAGTCTTTGTTGGTAGAATTAGACAAGATTTTTCAGTTGAATCTGGTATTAATATTTGGGTTGTTGCAGACAATATAAGAAAAGGAGCTGCAACTAATGCCATACAAATATTAGAAAAATTAATTTATAAAAACTAATAGAAATAAAACAAAAAAATGTAAGGAAAACCTTACATTTTTTTATTTTTCTTTAATTATTTTAACATTTTTCTTGATTTTACAAAGAATACTGCTCCACCAATTGCAATTACTGCAACTACTGCAATTACAGTATTTTTAACACCTGTTTGAGGTATTTTTGTAGGTGCTTGTGTTTTATCTCCACCAGCTAAAACATTATAAGTTAATGTGCTTCCATCTTTTGCAACTAATGTTATTTCTTCTGTTGCACCTTTGTCCATTATTTTCCATACTGATTTTTTGTCATCTCCTAAAGTCCATCCATTAGGTAACTTATCAGGATCTAATTCTTTATTTGTTGTTACTGTTACTTTAACTTTATCATTTCCTTGATCTTCATCTGTTTTGCTGATTACTTTAAAATCATCTTTTTTATCATCTGCTTCTTTGATATTGTCTACAGCAACATTCACTGTTATTTCGTCTCCATCTTTTGCAACTACTTTTACATCTTCTTTACCATTTTTATCAAAATCTTTTGTTAAAGTTTTTCCATCTTTTCCTAAAGTCCATCCGTTAGGTATTTTATCAGGATCTAATTCTTTATTTGCTGTTATTGTTACTTTTACTTTTTCAGCATCTTTTGTTGTTGGATCTTTTTTCACATCAACTTTAAGTGCTGTTTTTACATATTTAAAACTAATTGTTGAATCTGAGATAGGTCTATCAGTTAATGAAGCTATAGAACCTAAACCTGCTATTTTAATCTTTACATTACCAGATTGTAATTCTTTTAAAGGTGCTGTTACAGTTACACTTGGATTTTTGTCATCATCTACTATAGTTAAAGTTGCTTTATCTGTTGGTACAACTTCACAAGAGATTCCATTATCTGTTGTAAAAATGTCTTTATGATCTTTATGATATCTTATTGGATCTACTAAATATCTTGGTAAACTTATTTTTACATTTCCATTACTATCTGCTGTTTCACTTGTTGTACAAATAATGTTTGAACTATAATTTATAAATACTTTTTTACTATTCCAAACACTTCCTGTAGAACTTTTTAAACCTTTCATATTTGAAATTTCTTCTACTACTTTTTGATCAATACTAACATGACTCATTACTAATGTTTCAACTTTAGTTAAACCTGATAATCCAGAAATATTTAAAGTTGTTGTCTTATTTGATCCAGAAATTGTTAAATGTTTTAAATTAGTTGCACTCTTTAATGGTGACAAATCCAAGTTAAAATTTTCAGCGTTAAGTTGAAATCTTACCCCTTCAACTTTAGAAGCTTTTTGCATAAAAGTTTCTAACCCTTTTAAACTTTTGCAGTTTGACAAAACTACATCAAGCTGTGTTGATGTGTTGGCAAGTACACTTTCATCTGTTATTGTTACAGTACTACCAGATATAGTGGCTTTATCTCCTAAAAATTTTTGTACTTGTCCTGCTAATTCACTATCTTCAAATTGAATAGTTGTAGCAGCATTTGATGTAATTGGGCATATTAATGCTAATAACATTGCAGCTATTATTAATATGCTTAAAGATTTAATTTTTTTCATATTATATACTCCTCCTTAGTTTTTTGACATTTCGTCCTATTTTTTACTTCTTTAGTATACACATTTTTAATATTATTTTGCAATATGTCTTTCTATTTTATCCTATTTTTCTAAGATTAGATTCCTTGTGGTTCTAAGTTTTGCTCTTTTTTTACATTTTCATTACTTTTTCATTTCATTTTTGTTACATTTGCATTGTTTCTTTTATTATTTCTATTATTTAATATTTTATACTAACTTTTACAATTAATAACTATATAAAAATATCTAAAAGCATTTATTTTTTCTTTCACTTATCATATAATCATTGCATAGATTATATAAATATATTATCTACAATTATTAATACTTCTCATAAATAAGGAGTGATTTTATGAAAAAAATATTATTTAAAGGCTGCGGTACAGCTATTGTAACCCCTTTTACAGAAAATGGGATTAATTTTTCTGAATTTAAAAAATTATTAGAATTTCAAATTAAAGAAGGAGTAAATGCAATCATCGTTTGTGGCACAACAGGTGAATCTTCTACCATGACTTTAGAAGAAAAAAAACAAACAATCAAATTTGCAGTAGATACTGTAAGAAAAAGAATTCCTGTAATTGCTGGAACTGGTGGTAATTGTACAAAATCTGTAATAGAATTATCAAAATATTCAGAAGAAATTGGAGTAGATGGCTTGTTAATTGTTACTCCATATTATAACAAAACAACTCAAAATCGGATTAATAAAGCACTATGAAGCTATAGCTAAAGAAACTAGTTTACCTATAATTTTATATAACGTTCCAAGTAGAACAGGTTTAAATATATTACCAAAAACCTGCTTCGAATTATCAAAAATAGATAACATAGTTGCTATAAAAGAAGCAAGTGGTAATATCTCACAAGTTGCTGAAATTGCAAATCTATGTAAAGATGATTTACATATATATTCTGGTAATGATGATCAAATTCTTCCTGTTCTTTCACTTGGTGGCCTTGGTGTTATTTCTGTTCTTTCTAATATAGCACCAAAAAAAGCAAATCTTATTACACAAAACTTTTTTGATGGAAATATTAAAGATTCAATTTCTATGCAACTAGAAGCTTTACCTCTAATTCAAGCTCTATTTTGCGAAGTAAACCCTATTCCTGTCAAAATGGCTTTAAATTTAATGGGATATAATTTTGGCAGTCCAAGATTACCTCTAATAGATTTAAGTCCTTCTAAAATAGATTTATTAAAATCTGAAATGACTAAATATGGTATATTGTAAAAAACATATAAAAATGTTATAATTGTTTTATAGTGAAAAATAACTTTTAAATTAGGAGTTTTTATGAAAGAATCATTAACAAAAGATATTGAAGAATTTAATATGATTATATATGATTTAGCAAATCATCCAACTGTACAAAAAATGAAGTTATATAGACAGCATTATGATACAAATTGCTTTGATCATTGTTATAATGTTGCATTTTATAGTTATTTAATATGTAAAAAATTAAATTTAGATTATATTTCTGTCTCACGTGCAGGAATGCTTCATGATTTATTTTTATACGACTGGCGTAAAAAGCAACCAGAACACAAAAGATTTCATGGTTTTAGACATCCTCGTATAGCTTTAAATAATGCTTCTAAACTTTTTGATCTAAACGAAAAGGAAAAAGATATTATTTTAAAACATATGTGGCCAATAACTATTATTCCACCAAAGTACATAGAAGGATATATTATAACTTTAACCGACAAATACTGTGCTCTTGAAGAATCTTATAATCATTATTTTAACTATTTTAAGAAAAGAAAATTATTCAGATATGCATATATTTTCTTATGCCTAGTATTCTTTAGAATAGTATAAAAAAGTTTTAGCCTTTAAAATATTTTTTTAGAGGCTTAATTTTATTATAAATTTATGGAGGAAAAAAATGATAAATATATTAATTAATGGATGTAATCGGACATATGGGACAAGAAGTTGGAAAATTGATAATGAAAAATGAAAATATGAATATATCCGGAGGATTTGATAAAGAAAATACAGGCTTATTTGCATTTCCTGTTTTTACAGATATTACTTCTATAAATGTAAAACCAGATGTAATAATCGACTTTTCTATTCCAAAAGCCACTTTAAATATATTAAATTATGCTAAAAATAAAAAGGTTCCAATTGTTATTGCTACAACAGGATTTTCAGAAGAAGAATTGAATATAATAGATTCTTTTTCAAAAGATATTCCAATTTTCAAATCTTCTAATATGTCTTATGATATAAATTTAATGGCAAAAATACTTACTATTATTGCCCCTATTTTAAAAAATACTGATATTGAAATTATAGAAACTCATCATAACAGAAAAATTGATAGTCCAAGTGGTACAGCTCTTCTTCTTGCAGACAAAATAAATGAAAGTTTAGGAAATACTTTAAAATATGAATTTAATCGTCATAATAAGCACGAAAAAAGATCTAAAAATGAAATTGGTTTTTCTTCAATTAGAGGAGGAAACATTGTAGGAGAACATATTGTACAATTTTATGGAGAAAATGAAACACTAGAAATAAAACACACATCATATTCTAGATCTGTTTTTGCAGAAGGAGCTTTAAAAGCAGCTGAATTTATTGTTAATAAAAAAAGTGGATTATATAATATGGATGATTTAATTTCCAAAGAATAAGTTTTATTTATTCTTTTAGTACTACATATCAATAATAACGCAAGTTTTATTAATGCACATAAAATCTAAAATGTAAAAAGAGCTTAAATTCTATTAAACACATTAATAAAAATTTAAGCTCTTTTTATATTACTCTTATTTTTAATCTAATTTCTTACATTCTTTGCACTCTTTTTATATATTTTCTATTTTTCTAAAAAATATTACTTAATGTTATAGTTTCTTTTTCTTTAACATGTTCTAATAAAAAGTAACATCTATCTAAATTTTCTATTCCCTGTTCATAATCATTTGTTACCATATTGGCATTAAGTGCTGCTAACTCTTCTTCTATCTTTTCTAATTCATCATGTTCCAAATAATATGCTAAATTACTTTTTTTACTATTCCAATGGTTAATCGCTTCTTGTACTTTTTTTTCAACTACCTTTTCTATGTCTTCTGTTTTTTCCTCTTTTTTTAAATCCTCTTTTATTAAATCTAAATCGTTCTGCATCATTTTGACAGTATCTTTTGTATAATTTTGAGTAATAACATTTCCTACAATTATTAAAATAACAATCAATATAATAATTATTATTTCTTTATACATATCTTAATTTCCTTTCTCTTCTTTCTTTTGGCAAAAAATTTGACCTTTTCCATCTAATGTAACAACTAGCGCATCTTTTGGCTTCATATTAAATTTTTCTACTTGTCTCTCTAGCCAAATATAATTCTTCCCTATCTTTTTTAAATTTTCTTCCATTATTACTCCATCTATTACTAAATCATATGGTATACCTTCATAATCTGGCATAATATTAAAATCTTCTGGAATTGAATTTCTTTTATTTGGTTTTTGTATAACTGTTACTTCTCCATTCGTTTCCAAAATTGCATATTCTACATCTCCAATATTTACAATATTATTTCCTCTTAGCCTTTCTTGTAATTCATTAATAGTAAAGCGCTCTTTTTTTAATACTTTTTCATCTATTTTTCCTCTATATATTAGTATTGCTGGTTTTCCACAAATTAATTCTCTTAATTTTATACTTTTTAAATTAATAAAAGATATTAATAAATGCATTACTAAAAGTCCAAGTATTGGTATAATTCCTTTAGAAATCGGGATACCAATTTCAGTCATTGGTATTGATGCAAGATCTGCAATCATAATTGCAATTGCAAGTTCAAATGGTTGTAATTGCCCAATTTCCCTCTTTCCCATTAATCTCATTACTATCAAAACAATTATGTATAAAATAATTGCTCTTATAAATGTAATTAACATTTGAATTCTCCTTAATCTTATTTATTTTTATTATTTTGCCAATTATTAATAAAAATATACACATGTTTTTGTATAAAACTTAAAATTTCGTAAATAATAAAATTATAAAACCACATTTTATTTTGATATTTTATCACAAGGAGGTTCTTATTATGTCAGATAATGAAATAAATAGTAGATCACAAAATTCTACTAGTACAGTTTGGCAAATAGTTGGTAGATTAGTTACAGCTGCCATTGTACTTGCAATTACTGCGTTTTTCACTCCTGGATTTAGTATAAGTAACTTTTGGGCACTAGCAGCAGCAGCAATTGTGCTTACTATAATAGATTATTTAATAGTAAAATTTACTGGCCTTCATGCAAGTGCTTTTGGTAAGGGTTTTGTTGGTTTTGTCCTTTCCGCAGTAGTTTTATATGTTACTCAATATTTTGTTGCAGGTTATACTATTTCTTGGATAGCAGCTATTGTAGGTGCAATAGTTTATGGTGTAGTTGATTATTTTCTACCTGGTGAGCAACAAATGTAGTTTATATTAATATTATATTAATATAAATTTCATTTTTATATAATTGAATTTTTTAACAAATATTAATTATATAAAAAAGTAGAAACCTCATATTAGTTTGTATTTTAGAAATCTTATAATACAAACTAATATGAGGTTTTTAATAATAATCTAAATTTTCCATTTTTTAAATTTAATTATATTAATTTCAATATAATTTATTTTTATATAAAACTAACAAGTAACTGCATTAATTTTATTTTTTGAATTAACAAAATCTGTATATAATTTACAAGCAGTTTCTGGACTGTCTTGCCCTTCTGCGTTTTTAATTGGTGCAAATTCTTCTTCTCTTTTTACTCTTAATATACTCATATCTGAATATTCTTCAAAAGCATCAAATATAAATGCTTCAAATTTATATGCATTTGGTTCTTTTACTTCTATAAAATTACCATTATTATCTAAATAATTTGCTTTTTTAAAAGCTACATGATATGGTAATTTTTTATTAGATAATTCCTCTAATGCATCTATTGAATATAAATGACTTAATATATTAACTTCTCCAAAAATAAGTTCTCCATTTTCATCTCTTTTGCAAGCCATTTCTTCTGGTAATTCTGTATATTCTATTACTTTTGGTTTTCCTGCTATTTTACAAAATACTCCTACTTTTTCTTTAGGATTCGTTTTTACAACAGATTTAGAAGATATCTTGTTATTTTCTGATATAGTAAGTCCTGTTAAAACAGGATCTACTATTTTTAATAAGATATTGTCTACTCCTCCAACAAATACCCATTTTATATTATTTTTTTTCATATCTTCTATAATTCCATCTTTTTTCATAGATTGATAAATGCTTCCATTTCCATCTGATGCTTCTTTTATTAAGCAATTTTTATCTATTATTAACTCACCTTTTTGATCTACAAGCGGTAAATTACCTTGTACAAAAAATTTTACTTTTTCTTTTGGATATCCAAAGAAATTTTTTTCTTCTAAAAATTCTACTGTTTGTTTTTTATTTTCACTACTTGTCATTATGTACCAAGGTATAATTACATTATATTTATTATTAGCTTCTTGAAGTGATTCTACAATTATTTGAAATAAATATTTTTCTTCATTATTTACTATTACTTTAAATGTTCCTTTTGGACCTTTATGTCCAAGTCTTGTTCCTTGACCACCAGCCATCGTTACAACTGCATATTCACCGTTTCTTATAACTTCATCACCAATTTTACTATATTCTTCTAATTTTTCACTTGTCAATTTTGACTTATCAACATAATTTATATGTTCTATTTTATTTATATCTATGTTTTTATGTTCGTTAACTTTTTTATATAACTCCATAATTTGTTCAAAATCAATTCTTTGTATTTGCTTAATTAATTCATCTTTATTTTTTAATCTTTCTAATAAGTTAATTAAATTAGTTTGATTATATTTTTCTAACTTTTGTTTTACTTTTTCAAACTCATTATTCATGTTTACCATCCTTTTCTACTGTTATTATATGCAAATTTTATTTAAGCGTTTTCATTTTATCAATTTTTTTTATTATTTGCAACCCTATTATTTAAACTTCTAATATATCTTACATTATCTTTAATTCCTAATCCGCGTTTTGAATTATGTAAATTATTGACCTTTTTTCCTAATTGTGGTATAATAAAATAGTGTTAAAGATAAAGAAATTGTCTTTTTAAGGAGGAATTAAATTATGGTTAATAATAAAACACTTATATTTGGTCATAAAAACCCAGATACAGATTCTATAATGTCATCTATGGTTATGGCTAATTTAGAAAATCAATTAGGAAATGAAGCAATACCAGTTCGTCTTGGAAAAATAAACAAAGAAACTGAATATGTATTTAATTATTTGCAAATAGAAAGACCAGAAGAAATATCTGATATTGAAGATGGTCAAAATGTAATTTTAGTAGATCATAACGAAAGCACTCAAAGTGCTAATAATATTTCTAATGCAAACATTTTAAAAGTAATTGATCACCACACAATGAACTTTGTTGCACCATACCAATTATATTATAGAGCTGAACCTGTTGGTTGTACAGCAACAGTACTTTACAAAATGTATAAAGAATATGATGTTGAAATAACAAAAACAATTGCTACTTTAATGCTTAGTGCTATTATCTCTGATACATTATTATTAAAATCACCAACTTGTACAAAAGAAGATAAAGTAATTGCAGAAAAGTTAGCAAAGATTGCAGAAGTAGATTTAGAAAAATATGGTAAAGATTTATTAAAAGCTGGTACAGATATTAGTGATTTTACTCCTGAAGAAGTTATTAATATAGATAGCAAATTATTTGAAAAAGGTGGTAAAAAATTCAAGATAGCTCAAATTAATACAGCTGATATAGATGATGTATTTAAAAATAAAGCTTATTTTGAAACAGCTATAAATAATGAAATTGCAAACGAAAACTTAGATTTATATGTTTTTGCTGCAACAGATATATTAAATTCTAACTCTAAAATTATAAGTTTAGGAAATGATTCTAATATAGTTGAAAAAGCTTATGGTGTAACTTTAGATGATCATACAGCAATGCTTGAAAATGTTGTTTCTAGAAAGAAACAAATGTTACCAAAAATATTAGAAAATTTAGATTAATAAAAAAAGATAATAGCTATTAAAAATAGCTATTATTTTTTTATTTTATTTTTCTCAAAACGAAATTAATATATAATATTTTTATATACATATTTAGATATCATTGATTTTAATATAGAAAAATAACTCATATTAAATTCTACAATATCACCAATTTTATAATTTTTCTTACTATCTGTTATATCTAAAATTGTATAGTCACTACATCCTCCAAGAACTATTATATCTTTATCTATTGGTTTAATCTCCTTAACATTTATATCTTCATTTCCTATTGCTACTATGGCTCTTGTTCTAATTCCTCTATCTTCAAACTCTGGTTTATTTCCTGCTGCATCTACTAAAGAAATTCCTCTTGGAATAGATTGTTTTTCCTTTATTTCAACTATTTCTGCTTTTAATTTAAACGTATCTATATTAAATCCATCAACTCTTTCAGAAAAAGCTGTATTATATCCACATAATATTGCTTCACCTATTCTTATATTATTAATTTCATCTGGAATTTTATTACCTTTTAGCATATGCATAGCACTAGTATTTGCCCCAGATATAACAGTTAAATCTATATTAAATTTACTTTTTACTTCTAAAGATACATCTTTTAGTTCTTTCATATTGTCATCTGTTGGAATAATTCCACCAAAACAACTTAAATTTGCTCCTATTCCATATATTTTTACATTTTCTAATTTCATGCATTTTTCAACTAACTTGAATAATTCTTCTTTATTACATCCTTCTCTTAAATCTCCAAGTTCATATGTTAATATAATGTTATGAATTTTATTTTGTTTTTTAGCTTCAGAATTTAGCGCTTTTATTGTATCAAATTCACTATTAAAACTGATGTCTACATATTTAATAATAGACTCTATTTCACTAATTCCTGGTTCTCTTATTAACCACTTTTTTACTGGTAACTCTTTATATAATTTTAAATTACTTACATGTGAATCAGCAATATCTTTAATTTCAGTTTTATTTATAACTTCTTTTACTATATCAATATTTCCAGCTAATAATTTTGTTACTAAAGTCAAACTTCTATTTTTTCCACATAAATTTTCTATTAGTTTTGCATTTTTTACAATATTATCTATCTTAATTTCGACTTCTGGATACATTTTATTCGCCCTTTCCATTAATAAAATTCTTTATGCATTCCAATGATTTATATTCTAATTCATAATCTAATTTTTTTTCTTCTAACTCTATACCTTTTGTTTTCATTGCTTGTCTTATTAATTTTTCTGCATACCATGGGTTTTTTACAAGTACTGGTCCTAAAGCATTTGTAAAAATTACATTTTTATATTTACAACCTTCAGTTTCATCATTATTATTACCCATTCCATAAACTACTTTTCCAAGAGCTTTTTCTTTGTTTACTTTTACATCAATTAATTGTATTTGATTTCCTACAATTTCAATGTTTTCATCTTCTTTTAATGTATATAAAACATCATTTCCATATACAGTATCTCTTCCGTATAACTTCCATATCTAAATATCCTAAACCATTAATTTTAGTCTTATCTAGATATTCAACTGTTTTAGCTAAAATTGCTCCTGATGTACCTATTGCTAATATTATTTTATTATCTTCCACATATTTATCTAACTCTTCTTTTTGTTTATTTAATACATCTACAATTTTTGAAATTACTTTTACTTCTCCTGGATTAATTAAAATTATATCTGTCTTATCAAAATCAATTTTTTGACTATATGAATCCACCCTTTTAATATTAACTTCTAAATTTAACATTTCTCCTACTTTTTTCAAAGCCATTACATTTCCTCTATCCCCATGTAAATTTAAAACATCTGGATATAGCCAAGTTATATTTAACTCTTCTTTTTTCATATTTAATTTCCTTTCATTTCTGCACATTTTTGTATTTCTTCAAATTTCTTTAATAACGTTATTAGATATATATTATTAGTATCATATTCATCTAATTTTTTTAATACTTCTTCTACATTTTCTGTTGGCAAAATTTCTATTTTCTCTTTAGGTATACCTGCATAAATCAATCTGTTAGCACTATCATAAGCTACTGCTTCTGAAAAACATATATATTTATCCACATTTGAATTTTCAATTCCCTTAAAATCGCAATCAAAAGTATAAAATGTATTTGAATAATATGGATAAAAATCTTTAACTTCTGATAATCCCATTACAAAGATTTTTTTATTGCTATCACTACTTATATAATTTAATGCTGATTGCAATGTTTCTGGATTTTCTTGTTTCATTCTTACATATTTTATTTCTTTTTGACCATATTTAACAATTTCAAATCTACCTCCTATATTCTTAAAAGATTTAAAGGCTTCTTGTATTTGTTCATTTGTTATACCAAAATTTTCACAAATTGCAATACATAAAGTATAATTATATATAAAGAATGGTTGTGTGTAATTTATACTAAATTTATTTCCAAGACATTCAAATGTTTTATCTTCATAATTCACATTATTGGCTAAAAACTTAATATTCTTTTCGCTTTTATAATCACATTCTGTACATTCAAAGTCACCTATATTGTCTACATTATAGTAGTTAAACTTAATTTTACCATTACATTTAGGACATGGCATTGTAACATCATATAATTCATCTTTTGTATATGATTTAGAATTTTTATCTACACCATAATAAATAACTTTGTCTACAAAATCTTCAAAAGATTTACTTCTTGGCTCTTGATTGTTTACATATATTATAGTATCTTTTTGTATAACATTTTTTATTTTTTTATAAATATAATCTGGTTCTCCATTTCTTTGTACCTGATCTTTTTGAATATTAGTTATACAAATATTTTTTGCTGGTAGCAGCTTATAAATATACTGTAAATATCTTTCGTCTGTTTCAAATACCATATATTCTGTTTTCATTTTTCCTAAAAGACTAGAGTATTTTATCATTGCTGTTGCTATTCCTGTAATTAAATTTGCTCCTTCTAAATTTGTTGCAACAGTTTTTCCTGCACTTCTCATACAATGAACAATCATATTATTCGTAGTAGATTTACCATTTGTACCTGTTACAAAAATAACCTTATTATAATCTACATTTGAAAAATTGCTAATAAAATCTTTAGATATCTTAAAAGCATATACTCCTGGTACATTAGTACCTCTTTCTTTTGATAAAATTTTTGTTAATACAACAATAATTTTTCCTACCCATAACGCTAATAAAAATTTTAATTTTTTCATTCTCCCTTTTTCTCCTTTTAGTATATTTTTAATTTAGTTAATACTCCATAAATTTTATTTCCCATTGGTAATGCACATATTTCTTCTTTATTTAGTACTTTCAAATACGCTACTACAAGTAAATAAGCTATTGCTCCAATTCCAATATTACATATTGTTAATATATAATTATTTATTACAGATTTAAATAAATAATTAATTAAAAATATTATTACTCCCATTGTAATTCCTGCAATCATTGGTTTAATCACAGTATTTTTCACATTAATTTTTATATCTATTGCACTTTTTATTGCTCTATATGTAATTCCAAAAGTAATTAATTGACAAATTAAAGAACTAATTGATGCACCATATATATTTATATTTGGATTTCTAATCAAAACAATATTTAAAATAACTTTTACTATACTTCCAAAAGTTAATGCTATTGCTGGTATATATAATTTATTTAATCCATACAAAGAGCCATTTAGTGTATGATTAATTGCTACAAAAATCATAGTAATTGCTGCAATTTGCAATATTCCTGCCCCATCTGAAGCATTAGGATAAAGCATTCTCAAAATTGGATCTGCCAAAACTATAAAACCTATTGCACACGGTATTACTATTAATAAAGATGCTGATATAGAAAAAGAAATTTTCTTTGATGCGGAACTATAATCTTTTTTCGCTATAGCTGATGATATTGCTGGTACCAAAGCTGAATAAAATGCTAAATTAACAGCTATCGGTAAATTAACAAGTGTATCTACCTTGGATAATATACCAGTTAATCTCATTGCTTGCTGTTCTAGTAGTTCCTTACTTTGAATTATTCCCTGATATGCAATTTGAATACAATTACTTACTGTTACTGTATCTATTAATGTGCTTACAACAGATATAATGGATCCGATTGTAATTGGAATTGATGACATTAAAATTGTCTTTGCAACAGACTTTACAGATCTTGTATCCGGTTTTTGTTCCACATTTTTATATTTTTCTGCATATTTTTTATTGTTTCTTCTATAATACATTAGCAAATATGAAAATGAAATTAATATTGCAAGTGTTGTAGATAAATTTCCTCCAGCTGCCATAACATATGGCTCTTTTCCTATTAATGCATAAACAAAAGTAATTGTTAACGTACAGTTAAATAACTGTTCTAGTGTTTGAGATACACTACTTGGCTTCATTGTACCAAGACCTGCAAAATATCCTCTAAATACTGCAGATGTTGTAACAAAGAATATAGCTGGTGCCAATACTCTTAAGACATATTTAACATCTGGCACATTTAAAATATGACTTGCTATAAAATCTGAAAATACATATAAAAATAAAGAGAAAAATCCTCCCACTATTGCAAATAATCCCATTGCAATTTTAAAAATTCTATGTGCAGATTTATATTCTCCAACAGCAATTTTTTCTGAAACTAATCTAGAAATTGCACTTGGTATTCCTTGAGATGAAATTGTTAATAACACTGCATAAATCTGATATCCTGCTGAATAATAACCATTTCCTAAATCTCCAAATCCTGGTACATTCATTATTACTAATCTATATACCAAGCCTAATATTTTTATTAAGATTTGAGAAAACATTAACATTAAAACATTCCCCATGAATGAATTTTTCTTTTCTTTCAATTTTTCTCCTACTTTCTTTATTGTTCTTACTTGTTTTTGTATTATATATTAAGCTCTTTGTTTTTTCAACATTAATCCATTATTTTTTCATTCAAGTTTTTATATCTAAACTAAGCTTAATTATAATTCACTTCATATTATTTCATTTATTAAATATTTTTTTAATTTTATTAAATATTTTAGAAAAAAAAGACTCCTCATATTTAGTTACTGAAACTTGCTTTAGTTGCATATTTTCAGTTTTATTTTTTTTATCTTTAAACATACTGTTTGAATCATATTTTTGTATTTTTTCTTGTTCTTCTTTTAACTGATTTTGGTTTAATAATTTTTTTAGTGCTATTTTTTGCTTTTCACTAGCAAAATAATCTCTAAATAATGTAATTAAAATCGCATTTGCTTCTTTAGAAATTTCTTGTTCTGCCAAATTTACTTCTGGATTAATTTTATAATTATATTTTTTATCCATATTGCTCCTGTAAAATTCTATTTTTTTAGTTGGAATCTTAGCATACTCTTCTTTTGAAAAGTGACTTAATATTTCTAAAACCTCTGTATATGCTCTAGTATATGCATTAGTCATCTTTAAAAACTCCTTCCAATCCATCTTCTCTTTGCTCTAATTGTTTTGTAAGATAATCTGCTTTATTTACTTGCTCATTTGTAACTCCATTATTAATAGCATTTTCTACAACTGATTGCATTGAGATTACAGTTGTTTTTTTATTCATTTTTTGTTTTAAATTTTCTATTTGCTCTTTATCACTTAAAGCTTCTTTTATTTCTTTTCCATATTGCCATCTTCCACTTGTATCAAGAATCTTTTTCTTTGTTATTTCTGTGCAATACATTTCTATTGCTTTATCTGTTTTTTCTAATTTGCTTTTTTCTGTTTCCAAAGCGCTTTTCAAATTTGTCTGCATATTTATTTGGGTATCTGAAATATCATCAATTTGATCTAATAATTCTGCCTCATATTCTGAAATTCTTCTTGCACCACCATATATTAAATTTTCATCTAATTCATTCATTAATTTTTGAGTTTTTATACCCTCTGAAGCTTTTTTTATTATATCTTTAAAATCAGATGTAAGTTGTCCGCGCTGTTATTGGCACAAAATCTTTTCCAGAAGAATTTAATATAGAATTTTCTAAAGCTTTGCTTATTGCACTTGATAAACATACTGGCATAGCAATTCCATCACTTGTATACTTTGATAAACTATGCGTTCCATCTCCACTAAAAAGGTATGCTATTTCATTTTCTGAATATTTGAAAATATCTTCTCCAATTATAGATTGTTCTACTAAATCATTTTCTTCTTTTGTAACATTATCATTAACCTCTGTATCATGTATATCTTTAAATGATATACATGTTGACTTTTGCATTCCTGCTAATCTATATGTTGCAATTGGAAACATACACATTTGAGATTGAATATTTCTAATTTCTTCATCAGTATATCCTAGTTTTTGCATTTTCTCAGTGAGATTTTCTTCAATATTTTGTACTAATTTTGTACCATCACAATAACTCATTATATTAATATTTCTCATATTTTTCATTGCTTGGATACAGTCTATTTTCTGGCCATTGTTTGCAATTAGTGACTGTAGATATTGATTTACAAATGCATCTATTTTTTCCTTTTCTGTTGTATTCTTTTCTTCGCCTATAGTATCATATTTTAAAGATAAAAACTTAACTGGAAAATCTTTTAAATCAAATCCTGCATTTTTTTGTCCTCTTACTCTCATTCTTGCCATTTTCATGCCTTCTTTTGTTGTTCCAAAGACATTTCTATTCATACTTATTCCACCAGCCGAAATACATAAAAGACATGGTCCTTCTAAAAAAGGATTTTCGGACTCTTTTATCTCTCTTTGTCCATATAAATTTTCTTTACTCTTTGGTACTTTTTCATATAATTTATACATATATTCCTCCAATGTTTCTATTATAGACTGATATATATTTTCTCTTTTCGTATTATTTTTACTGTTATTATAACATATAATTAAAACATTACTACATGTAATTACTAATATTTTTATATCTTTTTTATTGTAAAAAAAATTTTTAAAATTAAATTTTATAATAATACACAAGTTTACTATAAACTAAAAAAAGTCAGAATTAAACAAATAATTCTGGCCTTTTTATATTTTTTATTAATAATTACAGTTATTATTCATATTCATACATTCACAATTTTCTTGATTGCAATTCATTTTTGTCATATAAAATTTCTTTTCTGCAAGTTTATCTTGTACTCCTCTTAAAGCTTCTCCAAATCTTTGAAAATGAACTACTTCTCTTTGTCTTAAGAATCTAAGTGGATCTATTACATCTGGATCATCTTTACAAAGATCTATTAATTTTTCATAAGTAGCTCTCGCCTTTTGTTCAGCAGCTAAATCTTCTTGAAGATTTGCAATTGGATCACCTTTTGCTGCAATATATGATGCTGTAAAAGGAACTCCTGCAGCAGATTGCGGATAAACATCCACACCATGATCTGTATAATATGCTCCAAGACCTGCCTTTGCTAGTTCTTCTGGACATACTCCATCAGTTAGTTGATGCACTATTGTTCCAACCATTTCTAAGTGAGCAAGTTCTTCTGTACCAATATCATTTAATATAGCTTTTGCTTTTTGATCTGGCATACCAAATCTTTGAGATAAATATCTAAGAGATGCTGCAAGTTCTCCATCAGGACCGCCATATTGACTAATTATAAATTTAGCTAAACGTGGATTTGGACATTTTATATTTACTGGATATTCTAAAACTTTGTTATAAGTCCACATTAAAAATTCCCCCTTTCCCATGGCCATGGTTCTTCAAGCCATCTCCATTTATTACATGGGAACATTATTGTTAATGGCCCATATACTTTTTGATATTTATCTGATAATACTTTAAATCTATTACAATATTCTTTATGCAAACATATTGCTTTTTCATCATCTGGATGTGTATCTAAATATAATCCAAGTTCTATAATTGCAAATCTGTAGCATTTTAATTTTTTAGCCATTTCTTCTCTTGTCATCTCATCTGATACATCTTCATTTTTAGGTTCAAACTCAAATTTACAATTACATTTGCATTTATCTTGCATACAAGAAGTTGGCTTTTCAAAACCGCAATCACAATTATCGTTAAAGTTCATCATTTATTGCACCCCTTTCCTATTTCATTTTTTGCTTTTATAAATGCATTTTCTTCTATACTTTGGCATGGAACATATGGACTTACTAATTCTGGAAATATAGTCCCCATTTTTAATCCAACACAAGGTACGAATGTCTTATCCATCTCCTGAATTGGAACATAACTTTGGCCAAACATTGGATTTTGTGGAAAAACAGATTCTTCTTCATCAAATCCACAACCACAATTATTTTTACTACAAACACATGTGGTTTTACAGCCGCAAGAATTTGTACATTCACACTTATACTCAGCTGTAGTTCCTACATCATTACATATGTCTTCTATTACTTTTTCATTGTAATTTTTTTGACAGCAACATCTATTGTATCTACGATTATACATATTTTAACTTCCTCCTTATTTTATAGTTATAATACATTTTATGACAAATCCACATTAGATGTTACATGTTTTAGAACATAACAAAACCTTGCTTTTTTAACCTTTTTCTCCAATCTATACTTCTTATTACTATTTTTAAGATTTCTAAAAACATAAAAATTTGCTTTATAGAAAAATCCTAAACCAATTTTTCTAGTATCAATCTAGAAGCTTTTTTATATACCATGCAGTTTCGAAAAAATCTTTTCTATAAAAAAAGCCTTAAATTATTATTTTTTAATAATTTAAGACTTTTATTTATTTTTTAACTAGTTATTTTATATTTATCAGTTATTTTTTAACTTTTATCAAATATTTTTAAATTCTAATTACTCCACCAACAGTTCTATTCATTACATCATCTTTATTTCCTGGTAAAATTGATTCTCCTCCAGCGATTGCAACAATATCACCTGAAGCTACATACCCAGCTTGTTTTGCAACTTCTATTCCTTTTGCAATTAATTCTTTAGCTGGTACATCTTCTTTTACAAGTATAGGTGTAACATCCCAAGCTAATGCTAATTGTTTATATGTTTTTTCTTTGCTTGTTACTGCATATATTGGACAACATGGTAAAAAGCTAGATAATAATTTTGGTGTATCACCACATTCTGTATATGCAAATATAGCTTTTGCATTCATTTGTAATGCTGTAGAACATATAGAATGTGCTAAATAGAATTCATAATTTTTTGTCTCTAAGTCATATTCTCTTCTTTTAAATCTTCTACCATAATTTATAGAAGCTTCTACTGCTGTAGCAATTCTTGTCATTGTTTCAACACATTGAACAGGGTATTTACCCATTGCACTTTCACCAGATAACATTATAGCACCAGTTCCATCAAATACTGCATTTGCAACATCTGAAACTTCTGCTCTTGTAGCTCTTGGATTTGTTGTCATTGATTCAAGCATTTGAGTTGCTGTTATAACCATTTTTCCTGCTCTATTACATTCTTTTATAAATCTTTTTTGAACAATTGGAACTTCTTCCATTGGTATTTCTACTCCCATATCACCACGAGCAACCATAATACCATCTGAAACCTCTAAAATAGATTGGAAGTTATCTATTCCTTCTTGACTTTCTATTTTAGAAATTATTTTTATATCTTTTCCACCGTTTTCATCTAAAACTTTACGAATAGCTAAAACGTCATCTGCTGATCTAATAAATGATGCTGCGATATAATCAAAATCTCCTTTGCATCCATCTTTTAAATCTTGTATATCTTTATCTTTTAATGCTGGTAAATTAATATGTGTTCCAGGAACATTTATACTTTTTCTATTTCCTAATTCTCCACCATTCATTACTTTACAAACAACATTTTTTCCTTCTATTCTATCTACTTCTATTTCTATTTTACCGTCATCTATAAGTATTGTTGTTCCTGGTTTTACATCCTTATATAAATCTTTATAAGTTACAGAAACTTTTGTATTATCACCTATTATATCTTCATTTACTAATGTAAATTCTTCTTCTGCTTTTAGTAAAGCTGGTGCTTCTTCTAATTTTCCAGTTCTTATTTCTGGACCTTGTGTATCTAGTAATAATGCTACTGGCATATTTACTTCTTCTCTTGCTTGTTTTACTGCTTTAATAAATCTTTCTTGATCTTGGTATCCTCCATGTGAAAAGTTTAATCTTGCAACATTCATTCCAGCAAGAATCATTTTCTTTAAAACTTCAACATCTGCAGTTGCTGGTCCTATTGTACATACTATTTTTGTTTTTTTCATATCATTTTCCCTCCATCTGCTTATACTTTACGATACATTGGTAAAATATAAATATTTTTAACACAATTTGTATTATATCATTAAAAAAGAGCATATTCAAGGTATACACTCTTTTTTTATGTATTTTGTATGTGTTTTATTTGTCTTTTCAAACTATTTTTACATATACTTTAATACTATTTTTTTACCCATTTTACTAAATTCAAATTTTCTTGGTCTAATACCATTTTGCTTTTTGGAACAACTCTAAATGTATATCCAAAGTCTCCTCCTGTAGAAAGTTCAACTTTTGCTTTATATTCATATTCTTTATTTTCTACATTTTTTTCTACTAATTTCATTGGAATAATATTAATATTTTCCATTATTCCATTTTCCATTATTTGTCCATAATATACTTGAACTTCTACATCCTCTTCTTCTATATTAGGTAACATTACTCTACATTTTACTTCTATTGTATTTCCTGCATCTACTGTAATATTATCTACATTACTTTCTTCTCCAATAATTTTTATATCATTCCAATTTCTATTTAAATTCTTCTTCCATTCATCAAATTCTGTAACAGTTGCTAAATCATTATAATATTTATTAGTTAAATTACATAATGGAATGTATAATTTTTTAGTATAATCAACTAACATTCTAGCTGTACTAAATCTTCCTCCTGTAGTAATTATAGAATTTTTCATCATTTCCATCCATCTGCTTGAAATACCTTTTTCATCTTTATTATAATACATTGGAATTATTTTCTTTTCTAAAGTTATATACATATTTTCACTATCTTCATTGTCTTGAATATCATAATTTTCATATTCTGCAGATGTTCCAATTGTCCATCCATTTTTTGTATTATAGCCTTCAGCCCACCAACCATCTAATACACTAAAGTTTATAACACCATTTACAGAAGCCTTTTGTCCACTTGTTCCGTGATGCTTCCATTGGTCTTCTTGGATTATTAAGCCATACATCTACACCACTTATCAAATACCTAGACATACCAATATTATAATCTTCTAATAAGAATATTTTTCCTTTAAATTGTGGTTTCATAGATATTTCATGGATAAATTTTATTAAATCTTGTCCTTCTTTATCTATTGGATGTGCTTTACCTGCAAAAATCAATTGTACAGGTTTATTAGAATCATTTAATATTTGTGTAATTCTTTCTAAATCTCTAAAAATTAAAGTTGCTCTTTTATATGTTGCAAATCTTCTTGCAAAACCAATTGTTAAATTATTTTCACTTAACCCTGATATAATTTGTGATATCTCTTCATAACTATATCCTTCTCTTTTTAATCTTTTAGTTGTACTATCTTTAACCATTTCGATTAGTTTAGCTTTTCTTTTTTGATGTTCATTCCATAATTCTTCATTTGGAATATTTTTTATATTTTCCCATACTTTATCATCATGAATATTATCTTGCCAGAAAGGAATTAAATATTTATTATATAATTCTTTTAAATTAGCTGGAAGCCATGAACATGTATGTATTCCATTAGTTACATAAGTTATTGGTGACTCACTAGCTGCAATATTTGGCCAAACTTCTCCAAATAACTCTCTTGATACTTCTCCATGTAATTTGCTTACTCCATTTTTCTTTCCAGCTACTTTTAAAGCAAGAATTCCCATATTAAATCCACTATTTGCAATAATAGCATTTGGTTTCATTCCTAATCTAAAAAATTCTTCTTTTGTTATTCCAAATCTTGTCCAATAATTTTTAAAATATTTTTCTACTAAATCTAGTGGAAATATATCATTTCCAGCTGGAACCGGAGTATGTGTTGTAAATACAGTTTTAGCAGATACTATATCTCTTGCAATATCAAATGATACCTTTCTTTCATTCATAATTGTTTTTATTAATTCTAGTATCAAAAATGATGAATGTCCTTCATTCATATGATAAACTGTTGGATTTAATCCTAAAACTTTTAATAAATTAGTTCCAGCCATTCCTAAAACTATTTCTTGTTTTATTCTCATTTCTTGGTCTCCACCATATAATGTAGCTGTAACATTTCTATATTCTTCTATATTTTCATCTATATCTGAATCTAATAAATATAATTTTACTCTACCAACATTTATTTGCCATACTTTTAAATATAATTTTCCTTCTGGGAACTTAACAAATATAAGTAAATCATTTCCTTTATTATCTTTTACTACCTTCATTGGTAATGTAGATTCATCTACAGCAGTATATTCTGTTTCTTGTCTGCCAGTTCCATCTATTTTTTGGTGAAAATATCCATTTTTATAAAAAAGTCCTACCCCCACAAGTGGTATACCTAAATCACTGGCAGATTTTAGATGATCTCCAGATAAAATTCCAAGTCCACCAGAATAAATAGGCAATATTTCGTCTAATCCATATTCTGCTGAAAAATATGCTATTAAATCGCTTTTATTATTTGGATATTCTTTAGAAAACCATGTATTTTTATTGTTCATATATCCTTCAAAGTTACTATTTATTTTGTCATAACTTTTTAAAAATTCTTGATTATTTACTGCATTTTCCAATTTTTCTTGTGACACTAATTTTAAAAATTTAATAGGATTTTTTCCTACTCTTTCCCATAAATCTATGTCTATTTGTTTAAACAATTTCAAAAAGTCAGTATTCCATGACCACCATAAGTTATTAGCTATTTTCCCTAAATTTTCTATTCTTTTAGGTAATTGTGGTGTAACCGTAATTCTATTAAAAATATACATTTTTTTCCTCCTTTGTATCATTTCCAGTTTTTTATTTTTAAAAACTCTCTTTTGTTTATCTCAAAATATATTATCTATTAACTATGTAAATTTGTCAAATAAAATAGATAAATATTTTGAATTTTATTATTATATTTATAATTAAAATCTTGCATTTACTTATTTATATCACTTTTGCATTTTTATCAGATAATTGGTTATTATTTTCACTAAATTTTTCTTTATATTCTAATAAAACATTTTTTTACAAAACTTTTTAAAATTTTTTTCGTTATTCTTCTTTTTGTTGTATAATAATCTCCAAGGAGGGGTGTAAAATTGCATGAAAAAATTTATTAGGCACATACTATTTATAATATTAATTATACTTATAATTATTTTCTCTTCTATTTTCGCTAGTGGCTATTTGCTTTATAAAGATGCTATTACCAAGGTAAGCATTAAAGATAAAATAACACAAATTAAAGAAAAAGATGATTTTGTCTCTATTAATGATGTTCCGTCAAATTTTAAAAATGCTGTAATAGCAGTTGAGGACCACCGTTTTGAAAAGCATGGTGTAATTGACCCAATAGGTATATCTAGAGCAATCTTTTCTAATTTACAAGCAAAAGAACTAAAAGAAGGTGGTAGTACAATTACCCAACAACTTGCTAAAAATTTATACTTTGCTTCTGAAAAACATGTTATTAGTAGAAAAATAGCTGAAATTTTAATTGGGTATGATTTAGAAAAAAATTATTCTAAAAATGAAATTTTTGAACTTTATATGAATACTATTTATTTTGGTGATGGATACTACGGCATTTCTCAAGCATCAAAAGGCTATTTAAATAAACAGCCTAAAGATATGAACATATATGAATGTACAATGCTTGCTGGAATTCCAAATGCTCCTAGTGTATATTCCCCAAGTGTTAATCCAAAACTAACTAAAAAAAGACAAGAAAAAGTAATTAATTCCATGGTTGAATATGGATATCTATCAAAAGAAGATTCTGATAATTTACTTAATACTTTAAATACAGAATAACTAAATTTACTTATCAATAAAAGAAATATATAAACAAAAAGGAGAGTTGATTTTTATGGCACAGTCCAAAAAAGAAGAAAAAATAAACATAAAAAAATTATATGGTTTTGAATGTATATCTTCAAAGGAAGATTTCTTAAAAAAATATAAAATCGATCTTGAAAAAGGATTATCTAACGAGCAAGTAGAAAACAGATTATCTACATACGGAAAAAATGAAATGAAACAAAAAAAACAAAAAAAATGGTATAACTATCTTTTGGATAGTTTACTTAGTCCTTTTAATATAATACTTATGGGAATCACTATTATTCTTATTTATACAGATATAATATTAACCTCTCCCCCTAGTTATGCAAATATTATTGTTATTTTAGTTTTAGTTTTGGCAAGTACCTTACTTGAATTTTTTGAAGTTTATAATTCAAATAAAGCTGCTGAAAAACTTAAAGATTTAGTTGCTACTACTTGTACAGTTATCAGAAATGAGACTAAAATAAAAATTCCTTTAAATGAAATTACTATTGGTGATGTAATACTTTTATCTGCAGGTGATATCATCCCAGCAGATGTTAGAGTATTAGAAGCAAAAGATTTATATATCACTCAATCATCTTTAACTGGTGAATCTGATTCAGTAAAAAAATCTTCATCAACAGAACTTTCGTCTATTGATGAAATTGAAAGTATAACCGATTTAGACACAATTTGCTTTATGGGCACTAATGTTACTAGTGGAAGTGGAAAAGCTATTGTTATAAAAACTGGTGATAGCACATACTTTGGAAAAGTTGCAAACACTATAACTTCTGGAAAACCAATAACCAGTTTTCAAAAAGGTATTAACAATTTAAGTAAACTTTTAATAAGATTTATGCTTATATTAATTCCAATTACATTTTTACTAAATAATGCAAAACATGGATCACTTACAGCCTTTACATTTTCTGTAGCCATAGCTATTGGAATTACTCCTTTACTTTTGCCTGTAATTCTATCTTCTAGTCTTTCTAAGGGGGCTGTAAAAATGTCTAAAAAGAAAACTATAGTTAAAAGACTAGATAGTATACAAAGTTTTGGTTCCATGAATATTTTATGCACAGACAAAACTGGAACTTTAACTGAAGATAATATTGTATTAGAAAAATATTTAGATATAAAAGGTAATGAAGATAAGAAAATTTTAGAATATGTTTTTTTGAATTCGTATTTTCAAACTGGTTTAAAAGGAAATATAGACGAAGCCGTCATAAAAAGAGCTGAAAAAGAAGAAATTAATGTAATTGCTAGCAAATATAAAAAAATAGATGAAATCCCATTTGATTTTTCTAGAAGACGTTTATCTGTTATTGTATCTGATGGAACTAGTAAAAAATTAATAACTAAAGGTGCTATAGAAGAAATTTTATCTGTTTGTACAACTGTAAATTATAAAGACACTATAAATCCTATTACTTCAGATATAAAAAATAACATTTTATCTATTTCTAAAAATCTTAACATACAGGGAATGAGAGTTATCGGTGTTTGCCAAAAAACAGACATAGAAAATATTTCTGAATTTTCTGTAAAGGATGAATCTAAAATGACATTCTTAGGATTTATTGGATTTTTGGATCCCCCAAAAGAAAGCGCTAAATCTGCAATTGAGCGTTTAAACTCATATGGAATTAGAGTTATGGTTCTAACTGGTGATAATGAATATGTTACAAGAGCTATTTGCGAAAAAGTAAATATCAGCACAAAAAGAATTTTAACAGGTAATAAAGTAGATAAACTATCTGATATGGCTTTACTTAGATTACTACGCTCAACAAATGTTTTAGCTAAACTTTCCCCTATTCAAAAAGCTAGAATCGTAAGATTACTTAGAGAATCTGGAAATATTGTAGGATATATGGGTGACGGTATAAATGATGCCCCATCTTTAACAAATGCTGAAGTTGGAATTTCTGTAGATACTGCTGTAGATATTGCAAAAGAAACTGCTGATATAATTTTGTTAGAAAAAGATCTTCATGTTTTAGTAGATGGTGTTGTAGAAGGAAGAAAAACATTTGGTAATTTATTAAAATATATAAAAATGGCAGTTAGCTTTAATTTTGGTGAAGTTCTTTCTGTTTTAATAGCAAGTATTTTACTTCCATTTATGCCAATCACACCAATTCAATTATTAGTTCAAAGTTTACTTTATGATTTTGGACAACTTTCTTTACCACTCGATCATGTTGATAAAGAATACCTAGAAAAACCTAGAAGATGGAATTTAACAAGTATAAAAAATTTCATGCTATTTATGGGACCTACAAGTTCTATATTTGATTTATTAGTATTTTCTATATTATGGTATGGATTTAAATTAAGAGCTCCAGATGTTGCGTTATTTCAAACTATATGGTTTTCATATGGAGTTGTTTCTAATTTAGTAGGATTACATGTAATTAGAACATCTAAAATTCCATTTTTCCAAAGCCATGCATCAAAAAGTGTATACTTAAGTTCAATTACTTTAAGTATTGTTGCTTTAATTATACCTTTTACATTTATAGGAAACTTTATTGGTTTAGTTGCACTTCCTTTAAAATATATAGCTTTAATAATAACTATTCCTATACTATACTGTTTCCTTGCACTATTTGTAAAGAAACTATATATAAAAAAATATGGTGAGTGGATTTAAAATCTATTCGTTAAAAGAATAGATGACATAAATTTAAAAATAGTTTTTAGTATTTATGTTTAGCAAACTTTCATATTATATTAAAGGACTACTAAAAGTTGTTTTAGTAGTCCTTTAATTATTTTTATCTACGTCTATTTATATCTATCATACATTCTTTCGCCCATTTTAAATTAAATCAGCTATATATTTTTTATATATGTATTAATAACAATATATAATTCATTTTTTTCTAAATATATTTAATATTTTATCAAATATTTGATTATACCATTTTAGTTGTTTATATTTAACCATATCCATATTTTCTTCTTCGATACTATGCTTTTCAGTAATTTTATTTATGACTTGATTTTTATTTAAAATATTATCAAGATTATATTTCTCTTTTTTCTTTTCTTCTAATTTAATTCTATCATAATTTTGTTTTGCTATAATCTTATTTCTTTGTACTTCAGTTGCCCAACAATCTCTAAATAAAAGTATTATAATCTCTTTTGTAATATTTGAGACATTTTGTTCTTTAAGCGTTTTATTAGGATCATATTCAAAAGTATACTCTTTGTTGGCATATGTTTCAAATATTTCAATTTTATCTTTTGGTATTTTATTATAATCTTCTATAGGAATATATTTCAATATTTCTAGTATTTCACTATATGCTACTCCATATTTTTCATCTACCATATTACTAATCTCCTATATTTCGTGATTTGTTTTGTCCATTTCTCTGTTCAATAATTACTTCTCTTTGCCTTGCCAAATCCTTTTCTCTATCATCCAAACCATTTAAATCTGGTACATCTTGTATTGATTCCTTCACTAGATCTTCCATATCTTTAATGTTTGTTTTTCTTTGTGTATGTGTATGAAAACAAAAGTCCTGCGTTGGATTTTGATTTATTTCTTGTTTTTTGCTTTCTCTAATTCTTAATATATGTTCTTGTATTAGCTGCATTTCTTCTAAAGTCATTTCAATTTCTTTATCCATATCTTTACCTGAAAAAGTAAAACCTGTTTTATTATCAAAACTCATACCTGTAACAGATGCTTGTTTTCCATCACAAAAATCACAACATAATTCATCAGTTATACTCCAAGATGTTATTCCTCTTATTTTTCCATCTCTTACAAAATCGCTCAGCATCTTCATCATATCATTTTGTAATTTTTGTTCATATTTTCTAATTGCTCTTAATTCCTCTTGTGTTGCCCTTTCATAATCTACACCATTTAAACCTTTAGAGATATCTAATTCTGTTATATCTACTGGTAAACCAAATTGTTGTAATTCTTCAATAGATTTTCTTAAGCCCTTAATATCATTTATGCTTGTATGACATTGTGTTCCAATGTGGTCTATAATTTTACAATTATTTTGTCTTTCAAATTCTTGTATTTTTCTAATAACTTCAAATATTGTTTTTCTCTTGTCTGGATTTTCAAAATTCCAATCATTATAACCAAAATCTACATCTGGCATTTCTTGTTTTAATGTTAATGCAATCTTGCATAAATCTTCTACACTTAATTTTGACATCCAGTTATTTGTTCTTTCTGAAAATGGTGCATTATAATCTACAAATTCATTAAACATATCTATTGTAGTTGGTACACCTTTTGCTGCATATTCATTTGCTACAAATGATATTGCTTTACCATAACTTTCTAATGCAGTTTTATAAGCATCTGCACTTTCTCCTATAAGTCTATCTGGAAAGTCTTTAAAAAACACTAATGCATTTATTCTTATATCCATATTATGATTTCTTGCAAATTCATAACCTTGTATTAATGGTTGTAAATTATAATCATTAGGTTTTGCTTGTGCCTCTTTTTCAGTTTGCATAACACCTGCTACTGTACCGAATTTTCCTTGTCCATCTAGTGTTAATCTATTAAATCTATTATCTCCATTTTCTAAATTTCCAACAATATATTCATATAATGCTTCTACTTTTTGATAAGTTTTTTGTTTGTCAACTTCTATTACTTCACTATCTGGATTAATAGTCTGTCCATCTTTATCTACAAGAAATGTTAAAATCCCATGTGTTTGATGTGCAAAATATTTTTTCATATCTAAAATTGTATCAATATATGTAGTATCAATATCTTTACCTTCAAATAATTTTTCTAAACTTTCTTTTTGGTCCCAATTTGCTCTTATTTGCATTGCATTTCCTAATAAAAATTTTAGAAACTCATCTTTATTAGGTACACTAATTACTTTCTCATCTACAACTCTTTTAATCTTCTGAGCCGTGTTTAACCTTTGTAAATTCATTTCTTTAGACATTTTATTTGCTTGCAATATTCCGTCTAAATATTCATAAACTTTTTTTACTGCCTCTTCACGACTTTGTGCTTGCTCTATTATATTAAATAAATCTATTTGCTGACTATTTAATGTTATTCCTCTAACATTATTTACATCAGTTAAACTGCCAATTAAATCCATATTTCACCTCTGTATTTAATATCCAAAATTATTATACATTTTTTTATTTTTTTTGTAAACAATATACAATATACAAATTATATTATCACAAAAAATTTATTAAAATGATCTTCTTGAATTATTACATCAATGAGGTTTATTTCATCATTTTCTGATACCAATATAAAAGAAAGCAAAAAAAATATGAATCGATTTATCGGTTCATATTTTCTGTTTTTCTAATCTCACTATTTTCAATACTTTGAAAGAGTTCAACGAAAACTTACTTTGGTGGGCAGTCCTGGATTCGAACCAGGGAACTCAAATGAGGTCAGATTTACAGTCTGATGGTTTTAGCCACTCACCCAACTACCCGTATAAAATAAAAGTGGCTGTGCCACAATTATTTGTTTTTAAATTTAAATGGTGCGCCCTCAAGGATTCGAACCTTGGACCCACCGGTTATGAGCCGGTTGCTCTGACCAACTGAGCTAAGGGCGCATCTCTCTAATGCGAGATTAAGTATATACTATTTTTTTTTATATGTCAATACTTTATTTGCAATTTTTATAATATTTTTAGTTGTTTTTTTATAACCATATATTTTGAGGTTTGATAATGAAAAATCATCAAACCCCAAAACAATTTTAACTATCTTAGTGTTGTTCTTGTGTTGGTTCTGGCAATGCTGGGAACTCTAACACAACTTTTATTTTCATTACATATCTAATTGCTCTTATAACTTTTGTATTTTTAAATCTTTCCCATAATGATGGTTTTACATTAACTCTTGTTTCGTTAATATATTGTTCTTGTTCAGCTGTAACTTCTTGTACTTCTTGTACATTTTCTTGTTTTTCTTCTGGTATTGGAATTTCTTTAAGAGCTTCTGCTATTTCTATTCCTATAAAGCTTAAAGCCTTTGATCTGTCTTCTATTCTTTCCATATCTATTTCAATGTGTAGGTTTGCCTCTAAATTAGCTATTTTAGCATTAATTAATTTAACACCATCTTGATAATTTTGAGATTTTTTAGATCTTGCTCTTCCTATAGATCCCAATGTATCTACTATTTCTTCAGAAAAGTTTTCTGATAATTTTTGTACTTCGTTTTTCCAATCATCTTCCTTTTCTGTTACTAGGTTAAGTGCCTTTTTTAATGTTGCAGCTAGTGCAATATTATTTTCTCTTTGGATTATCAATTCTTCTATTTTTTTAGTATTTTCTTCAAATTGATTTGTTGCATATTCAACTAATTCATAGGCAGCTTTGTATACACTACTTGGAAAGTTCTTTTTATTTGGATACTCAATCAAATAATCTTTTATAGATTGTACTAAATCTTTAAAAGCTGTATCTTCTTCTAATTGTACAATTTGCTTTTTGCTTTTTGGATTTATTAATTTTTGTATCTTATCTATATTGGATAATATTTTTTCTTCCGTGATTACCATTCTCACGTTTACTATGCCAGATTTAGACATTGTAAACTTTCCCCCCTTTGTCCTATGTATTACTTTTAACAATATTTATTATACACTGTTCAACAAAAAACTACAAGAGGATTTATAAAAATTTATATTTCGATTTTGTTACATTTTTATTACAAAAATATTACTTATTCTTTTCCTCATCTTTTTTTATTTCTTTATATCTTTTTATTTTCATTGTTGTTGTTTTTTCAAATTCATCTTCTTTTATTTCTAATTTTTTAATAGCTTTATATGATGTTAATTTTCTATTAACATTTTTAATTTCTTGCCAAATTATATCATGTATCTGATCTTTTGATAAATCTTTTCCATGTCTTTCAGTAATTTCTTCATAATTTGGAATAACTTTTGCTGTAATTGTTAATTCTTTATTTCCTTTTTCTTCTTTTCCATATACCATACACTCATTTATTTCTGGTATTTTTGCAAGCATCAATTCAATTTCTTCTGGGTAAATATTTTTTCCATTTTGTGTTACTATTACATTTTTTGATCTTCCTGTTATATATAAATATCCATCTTCATCTAAATATCCAACATCTCCAGAGTGAAACCATCCATCAACTATAGCTTCGTCTGTCGCTTCTTTATCTTCATAATACCCAAGCATTAAAGTAGAACTTTTTATTAAAACTTCTCCTTCACCTTTTTCATTTGGATTATCTATTTTTATTTGTGCACAAACTACTGCTTTACCAGCTGAACCAACTTTAGTATTAAAATCTGGTGTAAGTGCTGCAATTGGTGCTGTTTCTGTTAATCCATAACCTTGAAGGAAAGTAATTCCTATATCTTCAACCCATTTACCTATTTTAGCATCTATTGGAGCTGCTGCAGAAACAATTATTCTAATTTTTCCACCTAAGTTTTGATATATCTCATTAAATACTTTTCTTTTTATATCTACTCCTATACTCTTTAATGCATTAGTAACATGTATCATTGAATTAACCATTCCATCTTTTTTGCTCTTTTTAATATTAGCATTAATTTTTTTATATAAATTTTCAACTAGTAATGGAACTGTTAATAATGCTGTCGGATTTGTTTCTTGCAAATTTGGTACTATATATTTTAGTCCTTGACATACTGCAATTGATGTTCCTGTTGCCATAGGTAATAAAAATCCAATTGTTGATTCATACGTATGATGTAATGGTAAAATAGACATAAGTCTATCTTCTGGAGTTAATTTTACATATGCAGAAACAGCATTAATATTTTCTGCTAAATTTCTATTACATATCATTACCCCTTTTGAATTTGACGTTGTTCCAGAAGTAAATATAAGTACTTTAAATTCTTCTGGGTCTATTTGTATTTCTTCAAAAGTTTTATCTCCTGAATCTATTAGTTCTTTTCCCTGTTTTATAATTGCATCTAATCCTACATCTCTTCCATTTAAAGATTCACTTGAATTCATTTGGATAAAATATTTTACCTCTGGTAAGTTATCTTCTATTTTCTTTATAACTTCTTTCTTTTTAGTAGAATATATAACTGCTGAAGCTTTAGACCTTCTAATTACATTTTCTATTTCGTTTTCTGGCAACTCCTTATCTACTGGTACTGCTATTCCAACTCCACAAAGCATTGCCATATATGATACATACCAATGATATGTATTTTCGCCTATAATTATTATTCTGCTATCTTTTAAATTATATTTTTCTACAAGTCCTGTTCCTAATGAATTTACATCTTCCCCAAATTTCTTGAATGTAATTTCTGTAAAAGCTTCTTTTGGTTTAAATTTTTCTAAAATAAAAGGTAAATCTGCATATTCTTTTATAGAGCGTAAAAACACTTCTTTTATTGTTTTGTAATGTGTTTGTTCGTAATTTTTATGTTCTTTCTTGTTTTTATTTTCTTCTGCCTTTTTTATTTTATCATAGTCTACTTTAACTTCGTCTATTTCTGATATTTCTTTCATTTTAAATTTTGGAAATTTAAAATCTGGTACTTTAAAATCTTTAAGTATTCTCAATCTTATTCACTCCTATTTTTTTAATTTTTTTATATAAATTGAATCTATTTCATGATATAGTTTTTCTATTTCAATTTTTTTATCTATTCTCATTTTATAAATTAAACTAGAACATGCTATTCCAAATATTCCAGATGCAATTACATTTGGATCGCCTTTAGATAACTCACCTTTCTCTATTCCTTCTTTAACAATATTCTCAATCATTGTAATATATTCAAATATATATTTTTTACAAATTTGACTTCTTGCCCCCGTCCCCCATATTTGGCTAAGAACAATTGCCATAAAGTCCTCATATTTTACTAATACTTTTAATTGAATTAATACTATAGCTTTTATTTTATCTACACTACTATCTAAATTTGCAGTTTTAATTGCAATACTATTTTTTAATAATTTTACTCCTTCCTCTACTAAGAAATTAAAAATTTCTTCCTTACTAGAAAAATGATAATATAAAGTTCCTTTTGCAACACCTACCGTAGCTGTTATTTCCTCTATGCTTGTTGCATCATACCCTTTTTCTGCAAATAATTTCATAGATGTTTCAAAAATTTTTCTTTTTGTCTTATTCATAAATTCACCTTTTACATTATTTTTTATATATTATATAATTATGTTTTTAAATATGCAATAAAAAAATGAAAAATAGTATTTTCACATATTATTTTTCATTTTTTGCTATTTAAATTTTTATTTTCTACTTTTTCCTTCTAAAGCATCTAAATTATCTAGTGCTTTTCCAGTTCCTAAAGCAACACATGAAACTGTATCTTGTGCAATCATCACATTAATTCCTGTTTTTTCTTGTAAGAGCTTGTCTAATCCATCTACTAAACAACCTCCACCTGTCATATATATTCCTCTATCACTAATATCTGCTGCAAGCTCTGGTGGTGTTTTCTCTAATACAGAATGTACTGCATCTACAATCATTAATGCTGGTTCTATAAGTGCTTCTAGCATTTCACTAGAATATATAGTTATTGTTTTTGGAAGACCTGTTATTAAATCTCTTCCTCTAACATCCATTTCTGTGTCTTGAATTTTTGGATATACACATCCTATATTTATTTTCAAATCTTCTGCTGTTCTTTCTCCAATCATAACATTATGTTTTCTTTTTATATATCTAATAATGGCTTCATCAAATTTATCACCTGCTACTTTTAATGATGTATTTACAACAGATCCTCCAAGTGAAATTACAGCTATATCTGTAGTTCCTCCTCCTATATCTACAACCATATTCCCACATGGTTTTGATATGTCTATTCCAGCACCTATTGCTGCTGCTATTGGTTCTTCTATTAAATACACTTTTCTTGCTCCGGCCTGTGATGCAGCGTCTATAACAGCTTTTTTCTCTACTTCTGTTACTTGTGAAGGTATACATATCATTATTCTAGGTGAAAAAACAAATCTGCCACATACCTTATTTATAAAATATTTAAGCATTTTTTCTGTTACTGTATAGTTAGAAATAACACCATCTCTTAAAGGTCTTGTTGCTACTATATTTCCAGGCGTTCTACCAAGCATTCTTCTTGCATCTTTTCCAACAGCTAATACATCTCCTGTATTATTATCTACTGCCACTACTGAAGGTTCTCTTAAAACTATACCTTTTCCTTTTACATAAGCTATAACAGTTGCTGTTCCTAAATCTATTCCAATATCTTGCCCCCAACTGAACATTTGCATCTTCCTTTCAGACATACTTATTACATTATGTTTTCATTTTTGTTACAATTATATTACATATCTTTTAAAATAGCAAACCTTTTTTTATATTTTTTTCATTTTATATTTTTAACTTTTTTATAAATTTTTTTCATTTGATTATTAAAAAGTATTGCATATAAATTTGCAATACTTTTAATAATCTCTAAAAATATAAAAATACCAATGTAGTTAACAATAAGAATCCCTTTGTCTTTGGGTCTGATAAGAATTCTGCATCAGATGCATTTTCTATTTCCGTGCTATTTGCTACTGTTATTTTATAACTTTTTACTTCTTCAAAATTAAAATCCACTTCAAAATCTCTTGTTGCATTTGGATCTAAATTTTCAATTTTTATAAATTTTTTGCCAAGTGAAGTATCATTTTTTGAAAAGAACTCAAATTTCAAATATTGATTTCCGTATTTCCTCATTTGTATTATTTAATATAGTTCCTTTTATATATCCATTTATATATGTTACTTTAGCTTCTTGTATTTTTATTTTTGGGTTTTCTACATCTATAGTAAAATCAGTTAAATCATTATATGTTGTTTTAATATATGCAAATGATGCAAAATCCACAAAAAAGTATAATGCAATAAATAATATTAGATATATAAGAAAAGTTTTCAGTCTATCCATAAAATTTTCTCCATTCTTTATATATTACATTTTTCTAAAAACACCAGCTACTTTACCTAATATTTCGCAATTAGGAACTATAATTGGTTCCATTGTGCTATTTTCTGGTTGTAACCTAATGTGACCGTTTTCTTTGTAAAATGTTTTTACAGTTGCTTCATCTTCAATTAATGCTACAACAATTTCTCCATTATTAGCTGTATTTTGTTTTTTTACTAATATATAATCACCATCTAATATACCTGCTTCAATCATACTTTCTCCGCTTACAGTTAGCATGAAACTTTCACTATTTCCTACAAAGTCTATAGGAATAGGAAATGTATCTGTAACATTTTCTACCGCTAAAATAGGTGCTCCTGCTGTTATTTTTCCTATAACTGGTACATCGACCATTTCTCTACTAGTATATACTTGTTTTGGTTCTTCTTTTTTCTCTTCTTTTAAAATGCCTTTTAGTAGTCTTAATGTTCTTCCTTTTTGTGATTCTTTCTTTATATATCCTTTTTCCTCTAGTTTAGCTAAATATCCATGAACAGTTGCAGTTGAACTTAAACCTACTGCCTTTCCTATTTCTCTTACTGATGGTGGATAACTATTTGCTTTTATTTGTTTTTCTATATACTTTAATATAGCTTTTTCTCTCTTATTTAAATCATCAAATTCTTTTTTCCCCATTTTTCAAGATTCCCCCTACAAAAAATTTGTTTTGTTAATTTTACCATACAAAAAAAGAAATGTCAAACAAAAGTTTTGACATTTCTTTCGTATTTCATAGGTTTTAAAAATACTTTTAATTTTAAATTTTATATATTTTTATTTTATTCCATTATATTTTTTATATCCAATATAACAAGCTACTCCTATAATAGCTATTGTTCCCATAGCTATTGCTACTGTTTGCTTATCACCTGTTTGTGGTATTTTTTTGTTTGATTTAGTATTATCTTCTTGATTTTGTTCTTTATTTTCACTATTTCCACTTTGTTCTTCTTTTAATTTTATATCAGCAAAAGAAAAATGTACTAATGCATTTCCTTCTTTTGAATTATTTTCTTTATAGACAGCAATATCTTCCAACTTGTTGTACTTTCCATTTTGTGTATCTGCATCCATATATACAAAATAGTATCCACCATTTTCTATATTTACATCTTTTATTAAATTATAGTCTAGTCCATCTACTGTAATAGATCCTTCTTTTAATATTTTTGCATTTTTAGAGTATTCTAGTAACTTAGAAAAAGCTTTATCAGAAGATTCATTTTTAAAAGATTTTAAGATATCATTAGAATCTATTTTTCCTATTTTGTATTTTATTGTTCTATCTTTTGACATAGATATTTTGTTTGTTACCCCTGTTTTATTTACATCATATAGCCAAATATCTAGTCTATTTCCTAATGATGGCAATTGTGGATCTTCAATTTTTTTACCTTTAAGAACTACCTTCTCTTCACTACTTGAAACTGTTTTTTCTATAATATAAGCATAATTTGTTCCTACTAATTCACAGTAATTTTTTGATATAACAGCACATAATTTTCCATCAGAATTTGCTGATAATACTGTAACCCCCGCTGTTTTTGATGTAACATTTTCATCAGCTTTTTTTGATATATAAATATAATATTGTTTATTATCTTTTTTTGTTAAATTTGTTTCTACTTTAATATTTGCTAAACTTGTTAATGAAGTTTCTATTTTAATGTTTTGAGCATCTGTATCATCACTACTATTTGAACTTGCTTTTTTTACATTTCCTTCAAATTCAAGAACTGACACATGGCTTCCTGTAGTTTTAGCTGTGATTGTTGCTTTTCCTTCACTTACTGCTATTATTTCTCCATTTTGAATTTTTAATACACTTGAATCACTACTTTTATAATCAGTTAATTCAGTTAAACAATTTATTTTTTTCCCTACTTCTAATTCAAATGGTACTGCAATATCAACCCATTCAGTTTTACCATTCATTGAAAAGACTTCATATGCACCTTGCTTAAATGTTTTTGTTATTGTTTTTGAATCTTTTTTATTCCAACCTTTTTGCTCAAAATCTGTTGGCAAATCATTATTAAATTTAACAGTTACATCTACTTGTCCATTTTTTACTTGTCCAAAAGTTACTGTATAATTTTTTGTTTCTGCAGCATTAACTGTCCCTACCAATGTAAACATTAATAAAATTATTAATACTACACTTAAAATTTTGTTTGTTTTCATTTTTTCCCCCTCTTTATAAAAAATATTTTATAAAACAACAATTTATCTTTTGTTTTACTTTTTTATACTAACACTAAAAGAAAAAAAAATAAAGATTTCTAAACAAAATCTCTATTTTTTAACATTTTTGTAATATATTAGTAATCTTTTTGTAATATTTTAATCATACCATTCTAATTCCCAATCTACTACTCTAACAGTATCTCCTTCTTGTACTCCTGCTTCTTTTAATTTTTGATTAACCCCTAAGCTATCTAAACACTTTTGGAAATAATGCATTGATTCATTGTCTTCTAAGTTAACTCTTCTCATAATTCTTTGTACTGCAGGTCCATCTACCACCCACATATCTTTTTCTTTTGTTATTGTATATCCATCGTCTTTTTCTTCTAATGTATATATTTTTCTCTCTTCTTTCTTAATTAGTTCTTCTTTTGGTAATTGCTTTAGTATCTCAGAAACTCTTGTAAGTAGTTCTTTTATACCTTGTCCTGTTGCAGCAGATATTTTGTATATTTCCATCTTATTTTCATTTGCAAGTTCTTCTAAATTTTTATATAAATTTTCATCTTGCATACTATCTATTTTATTTGCAACTATTATTTGTTTTCTTTTACTCAATTTTTCACTATAATTTTTTAATTCTTCATTAATAGTCTTAAAATCTTTAACGGGATTTCTTCCTTCTCCACCAGATACATCTATAACATGTAATAATAATCTTGTTCTTTCGATATGTCTTAAAAATTGCAATCCTAGTCCCGTTCCATTACTTGCTCCTTCTATAATACCAGGAATGTCTGCTATTACAAAGCTATCACCATATTCTGATTTTACTACACCTAAATTTGGTTCTAGTGTTGTAAAATGATAATCTGCAATTTTTGGAGTAGCAGAAGTCACAACAGACAAAAATGTAGATTTTCCTACATTTGGAAATCCTATTAGTCCAACATCTGCTAAAAGTTTTAATTCTAGTATTACTTCTTTTTCAATCCCTTTTTCTCCTCCTTGAGAAAAACGAGGTGCTTGTCTTGTTGATGTTGCAAAATGTGAATTTCCTTTTCCACCTCTTCCTCCTGGAAATATTTTCTCCACTTGATCTTTTTCAGATAGATCTGCTAAAATTTCTCCTGTTTCAGCATCTTTAATAATAGTTCCCATCGGTACTTTTATATATAAATCTTCTCCGCTTCTTCCATAACGATGGTTTGCTTCTCCGTTTTTCCCATTTTCTGCTTTAAATTTCTTTTTATATCTAAAATCTACTAATGTATTAGAATCTGGATCAACAACAAAATATACATCTCCACCTTTGCCTCCGTCTCCTCCATCAGGGCCTCCTGCCGCTACATATTTTTCTCTTCTAAATGAAATAGCTCCATCTCCGCCATCTCCTGATTTAACTAGGATTTTTGCATAATCGGTAAACACTTTTATAGCCTCCTTTTATAAATTTGCTTTTACTATCTTTCTAATTATAATTTTATTTTTTAGTTTTATTCAAAATAATTTAGTTTCATTGCTTGTTTTACTTTTTTCATTGTTTCTTTTGCGACTTTTTGAGCATGGTTAGTACCAGCCATTAATATATCATTTACCTCATTTGGTCTTTCTTCAAAGTATCTTCTTTTTTCTCTAATTGGTTCTAATTCTTTGTTTATATTTTTTATTAATTGCTTTTTACAAGCAACACAACCTCTTTTACCTTTTCTACATTCTTCACATATATTTTTAACTTCATCTTTGCTAAACAAATTATGATAATATGCAACCATACATATATCTGGATTTCCTGGATCATCCTTTTTTATTCTTCCTGGATCTGTAACAGCTTGCATTACTTTTTTATTAATTTCTTCTTCTGGATCTGATAAATAAATAGCATTTCCTAAAGATTTTCCCATTTTTTCATTTCCATCTAAACCTTTTATCCTTTTTTCTTTTGAAAGAAGCGCTTGAGGTTCATATAAAGTTTCTCCATAAATACTATTAAATTTTCTAACAATCTCTCTTGCCTGTTCTATTAGTGGAAGTTGATCTTCTCCAACTGGTATAATAGTTCCTTCAAAAGCTGTTATATCTGCTGCTTGACTTACAGGATAACCTAAAAATCCATATGTTACACTCTCTCCAAATATATTTCTTTTTTGTGCTATTTCTGTTTTCACTGTAGGATTTCTTTGTAATCTTGCAATTGTAACTAAATTAGAATAAAAAACTGTAAGTTCAGCTATTTCCGGTATCATAGATTGTAAAAAGAATGTAACTTTATTTGGATCTATTCCAACAGCTAATTCATCCATTACAATTTGACTTACATTTTTTTGTACTTTTTCTGGATTATTAAAATTATCTGTTAGTGCTTGAACATCTGCCACTTCAATAAAAGTCTCATGTTCATCTTGTAATTTTACTCTTGATTTTAAAGACCCAAAATAATGTCCTATATGCATTTTTCCAGTTGGTCTATCTCCTGTCAAAATACGTTTTTTATCTTCATTAATCATTTATATCCATCTCCTAATAATTTCTTACAAACAATTTTTATAGATTATACTTTATTTAGCCTATATTTGCAAGGTTATTACTTAAAAAGTAAATGGAAAGTTTTTATACTTTCCATCTATCTTATTTATTATTTAATTTTTCTAATCTGTATATCCAGCCATTCTTCTTGCATATTTTTGTAATATTAGACATGCATCATATGGTGTAATTCTTCCATCTCCGTCCATATCTGCATATTTCTTTACCGTATCATCAACTTTATAAGCTCCAGCACCTATTTTGGCTATAATTGTCAAACAAATTCTTGCATCATCAGCATCTATTTTTCCATTTGCATTAAGATCTCCTACTGTTTTTAATTTATCTACACTTGCTAAACCTGGTATTTCTTCTGTATTTTGTTGTTCTCTTTTAATCTTATTTATATAGTTTGGAAGAACACTATTTACAAATTCGTTTGAATTACAGAATAAATTAATTACATCTCTTCTAATCCATACTCCTGTATTTAATTTTTCAATATGTCCGGGCAGCTTCTTTTTGTGTATTACTTCTCATTAAAATCACTTCATAACATTTATTTACAAATGCTGTATTATCTAATTTTCCTAATTTATTTTCAGCTTCTTTGCTAAGCATTATTCCCTTTGTTACTTCTGATATACTTCCTGATGATGTATATACATTAGCCCAATATTCTATTTCTGAACTTCCTGGTGTTCTTTTTAAAACTTTTTGATATAAATATTTAATATATATTTTGGAATCATCTTTACTAATTTTTACTTTTTTAGAATCTTCAAAAGGTAAATGTGTATTAGATGGTGCACTTCCTATGTAATCTTGTGGATTTAGGTTTGTTGAATTTGTAGTTGTTACTAAATAATGTTTACCATATCTGTTTTCGCTTATCACTGAAGCTTTATTTTTTCTTATTTCAAAATGTAAATGCATATGTCCAGAGTCTCCACTACTTCCCATTGTAGCAATTGAAGTACCTATTCCTACAGTAGAACCTTTTTTAACTTTAATTGATCCTCCTTTTAAGTGCGCATATAAGAAACATCTTCCTGTTCCATTTTCTTGTATGATAACATAGTTTCCATATCCTCCACCATCATTTAATCCTCCTTGTGTACGTCTTTGATTTCTATCTACATAATTTACACTTGGATTAATTATTCTATCTCCACTAGTTGCTATAACTTTTCCATTTACTACAGATACTATATCATATGTATGTCCATTTATTCCTGATATATCCATACCAAAGTGTGATTCACATTTTGCATAGTATTGTTTTTCATTTGGCCATTTTGTATTATCTACTATATATTCTCTTCCATATTTTCCATCATCTGCAGGACCTGTTTTATTAGATCCATAGTAACGATAATCTCTATATGTTTCACTTGAGTTGTTTCCTCCTACAGGCCATCTATATGTAGTATCTGCTTGTACTTCGTTTAAATTTTTTAAAACAATGATTAATGCAATAAATATTAGTCCAATTAACACTTTTTTTAATTTATTCATTCTATCATCCCCTTTAACAATTATTATACCACTTTTTGGTATTTCTTGTCAACGTTTTATGTAACTCATTGTTCTCTTTTTAAACTTATTTTTTAATTTATATTTTTATAAAAAAAAATATAAATTAAAGTAAAAACTTTAACTTATATTCTTTTTATTTACGCATTTTTTTCCTCTACTGGATAAACACTTACTTTCTTTTTATCTCTTCCAAGTCTTTCAAATTTAACTGTACCAGTTACTTTAGCATATAATGTATCATCGCTTCCGATTCCTACATTTGTTCCTGGATGGATTTTTGTTCCTCTTTGTCTTATCAAGATGTTTCCTGCTTGAACTAATTGTCCATCAGCTCTTTTTAACCCAAGGCGCTTTGATTCACTATCTCTACCGTTCTTAACGCTACCTTGCCCTTTCTTATGAGCCATGTTTATTCACTCCTTCCATTTTGTAGATTATAAACTATATATTTATTTATGCTTCTACTGTTTCTTTTGCTTTTCTTGCAGAAGCTGTTTTTATTGTTGTTATTTCAACCTTTGTATATGGTTGTCTATGTCCTTGTGTTCTTCTGTAGTTTTTCTTTGCTTTGTATTTGTAAACGATAATTTTCTTACCTTTACCATGACTAACTACTTTTCCTTCTACTTTAACACCTTTTACATATGGAGCACCTACATCTACTTTACCTTCTTTAGATACTAATATTACTTTATCAAAAGTAACTTTTTTACCTTCTTCTGCATCTAATTTTTCGAAGTAAACTACATCTCCTTCTGTAACTTTGTATTGTTTTCCACAACTTTCGATTATTGCGTACATTTAAGTACACCTCCCTTTATATGTATACTCGCTAAGCATAAAATACTAGGTAGCTAAAATATTTTAGCATTTTAAACCCGACTCAGGCGGCTTACAGATGTATATTTTAACATATTATCAAATACTTGTCAATCATTTATCTATATATTTTGCCTTATGTTACTACAAAGTAAAAAATTTAATATATGTTTAAATTTATCTTTATTTTGTTTTATGTTGCCTCAAAACATAATCCATTGCTATGTTTTTGTTAACAACCAATAATTTTTCTATTTAAAATATTTATCAAATATCCCCGCTTCTATATCTTTTACTAACATTTCTTTTACTTCTGGTGGTAATAATGTAATATTTTTTACCTCTTCTTTTTTTATTATTTCCGGAGTATATGTTCCTCTATCTATATATTTTGGATCTCCGGAAAACTCTGGACCTTCGCCTGTACCAAATATCCCAGCTACATATTCACATAAAAAGAAATGTTCTTCTCCTTTTTTCTCATTTTTTGTTTGATATAATTCTTTTACCACCTTTACATCTATTCCAAATTCTTCTTTAATCTCTCTTATTGCTCCATCTTCAAAAGTTTCGTCTCCTTCTCTTCCGCCTCCAGGGAACACATAGTAATCACCAATTGGATGATTTTTTACGTTTTGTCTATGCATAAATCCAAAACCTTTTTCCATAGGAATAATTCCTGCTAATCTAATTCTCATAATTTATTATCCTCCTTAACTTTTAATAACTTATCTTATTTTCTATTCCAAGCCCATCTCCTGTGCATGTTAATGTACTTACTTTATTGATTTTTTCTTTTTTATACTTTGTCTTTACTGTTAGTGATTTTCTAAAATCTTCTTTATTATTATTTTTTTCAGAACTAACAAGCAACTTTTTACTATTTTTATTTTTAAATTTTCTCTTGAAAAATACTATTATTCTCTTTATAAAACTCATTTATATCTATCCTTTCTTCTATATCTGTATTTCTCCAGAACTTCTAGTTAAGTCTTCTTCTTTCTCTATATTTTTTGCTTTCCATGGGCTAATTCCATCTTCTTTTTTTAAGTCTTCATCATAACACTTAAATTTTTCTTCGAATTTTTGTTCTGATATACTAACAAATCCATGTAAATCTTTATCAGCAACCCAAAATCTTTTTGTTCCTTCTCTGAAATTCGCATATACATATAAAACAGGTTCCTTTTTCTTATCACTTCTATCAAAGACTCTATTTATAATACATTTATTAAATTCTAGATTTTTTGTACTGTCTATCATACTTGCCAAAACTCTTATTGTCGAATTTTGACAACTAGCAAAACCTTTATAATACTTAGTAAGTAATAATAGTTGTTTTTCTAAATTTTCTTCTCCTGAAAAATCAAATTCATCTAATAATTTGGACATATCCATAAGTTCTTTTATTGGAAAATTTCCTTTTTGGTCTGCAATACCTATACTAGAAAAAACTTCTCGCAGTCCTTTTTCACTTAATTCTATTGTTTCCATATTTTCTTCATCAAGTTTATGTGCTTTTGAATCTTTGCCATCTTCCTCTATGTCATGACTTCTTATTCTTTCATAGCTTACACAAAAATCATTTGGTCTTCCACCATATCTATGTGCTGCCAAATTCCACGTTGGATCTATAATAGTATCTCCCACTACATAATTTCCGTCCTCTATCTGAATTTGAATATCTTTAATCAATACAAACGCATGTACTTTACTTGTAACTATCTCTGAAGTTACCCCTATTCTATTTAACATATATTGTTCTAATTGTGCAATTCCATTACAAACTCCATAACCTTTATTTATTATTTTCCATATATTTCTACTTTCACCTTTATCAAATACCTCTGTTTCAAAATCCGGACTATAACTTACTTTTTTTCCAATAACATTATCTATATATGCTATTTTTTGAAGTTTTGTCCAATTTGGATTAATATTTTTAATAGTATCTTCTATCCATTTTTCTGCTTTTTCATATTCTTCTAATGTAACACTTATCATTTTTAAATCATCTATTACTTTTAAATTTGGGCATATGGATGACAATTGTAAAAATTTATTTTTCTCTTCATCCGACATATGAGTTGGATTAATTGTTATTATCTCATCTAAACCTCTATAATTTTCTAAATCACTATCTAAATCTACATTTAATCTTCCATATGAGTCTATACTCATTTCTAAAACTCTTTTACATTCATCTGGAAAATTAGATAAATCTATGAATTCTTTTACTTTTTTTTCTAAAATTGCACAAATTAATTTCTGATCTCCGAATGCCAAGTTTTATTCTACCAAATTTTGACATAACCTCATATTGTTTTTTTTCATCTAAACCTAATTCATAAATAATTTCATATGCTTTAATTTTGTTTTCTGATAGAAATTTTTGATTTTCATTCAAAAATTCTATTAAAGAATCAACTTCCATTGACGAAATAAGCCAAACAATCTGTTCTTTATTCATGTTATATTTGTTTTCCAATAATACTTTTCTTTTATTTTCATATGATATTCCAGATAAACTTACCAAAAGTTTATCTATTCCTATTTCATCTATTATATCTAACTTTATCTCATCACTTTTTATACTGTTTATAATACCAATAATACTATTCTTTCTTAATTTCAAATGTTTTGTAAGTAAGTCTTTATCTTTTAAAACCGTCTTTTTAGTTTCATCAGTCATAGATTCTAATATAGCTTCTATATCATGTTTTTCTAGATCAAACTTTTCAAAATTTTTACTTTTTAATATCTGCATTTTTTGATCATCATTTAATGATTTTATAATTTTTATCATTTCAATTTTCCCTGTTTTTTCCAAAAGTTTCTTATCTTTTAAAAATACATCTAAAAGCACATATACTTTTAGTTTGTCTTCTGATATGCTATATACTATATCTCTAATTACATTAGCTGGCGCTTTTTTAAAGTATTCAAATTCAAATAATTTAGTCTTTTCATTATCTGTTAAAAATCTATTTATTAAATTTATTAAAGTAACTTCATCCAAATCATACTTTTCAATTTCTTTTGTATCTGCAAATATACTTAATTTATTATTAGATAATTCTATTTTTTTTATTAGATCTTCTTTTTCCATCAATCTACTCCTTTGTTATATATTTGCTATTCTACTTTTACATTTATCTCACCGGGCAATTTCTTCAAATTCTCTCAGAATTTGATTATTTATAAATATTCCACCTGCAGGATCTTTTCTATCACCATTTAATATATAAACTTGCATATTATTTTTTTCACCCGTGAAAAATTTTAATGCTCCTCTTAATTTAGCTTTTTGATTATTATCCAAATTAGTAATATTTATAATTAAAGCTTTATTTTTTGTTATAGCTCCAAATTCTTTTATAGTGCTTGCTACAATTTTAGGTTCATCATCTTCTCTTATACTTAATCTACCTTCTACTAATACAACTCTATCTTCCATTAATATATTTGAACAAGATTGGTAACAATTTTCAAATACAATTACTTCTATACTTCCATATAAATCTTCTATAGTTATAAAAGCCATTATTTTATTAGTTTTTGTATATTTTTTCTTAACACTATCAATAATACCAGCAAATTTTACATTTTGCCCATCTCTAAATTCTGACTTTTCGTTATTTTGAATTGCCTCTCCCGCTTCTCTTACTTGCATAGAATTAATATTAGATTGCTTCTCTATTTCGTCTCTAATTTCTTCTAAAGGATGTCCTGTAATATAAAGACCTAACATTTCTTTTTCCATAGATAGTAATTCTTTTTCAGAATACTCTTTTAATGTAGTATACGTATATTTCATTTTTTCCATTTCTTTTTCATCTTCTTCAGATCCACCTAAATCAAACATAGTAATTTGTCCTTTTAAACTTTTTTTAGAACCATCAGAAATAGAATCTATAATTGATTCAAAAGATGCCATTAATGTACTTCTTGTTTGTTCAAATCCATCAAATACTCCTGCTTTTATTAAACTTTCAATACATTTTTTATTTACTGCTTCACCTTCCATTCTTTCACAGAAATTTGTAAAACTTTCAAACTTTCCTTTTTCTTCACGATTTTTAACAATTGTATCTACAACAGAGGTTCCTACATTTTTTATACTTCCCAACCCAAAACGAATTTTACCTTCATCTACTGTAAACTTTGTAAAACTTTTGTTTATATCTGGTTTTAATATTGCAATATTCATTCTTTTACATTCATCAATATACATAGGAACTTTGTCTAAATTTCCTAAAAAACTATTTAAAGTTGCTGCCATAAATTCTTCTGGATAATAGGCTTTTAAATATGCTGTACGGTAAGATACAACTGCATATGCTGCTGCATGTGATTTATTAAATGCATATTTTGCAAATTCTGCCATCTCATCAAATATTTTATTTGCTGACATTTCATCTATTCCATTACGCACACATCCAGGAATTATAATATTTCCATTTTCATCTGTTTGCCCATGTATAAAATATTCTCTTTCTTTTGCCATTACATCTAATTTTTTCTTTCCCATTGCACGTCTTACTAAGTCTGCTCTTCCGAAGTGAATATCCTGCTAAATCACGTACTATTTGCATAACCTGTTCTTGATATACCATACATCCATATGTTACTTTTAAAATTGGTTTAAGTGCCGGATGTGTATATACAGCATGTTCTGGATCTTGCTTATTTGCAATATATCTTGGTATTTGGTCCATTGGTCCTGGACGATATAAAGAAACACCTGCTATTATATCTTCTAAACAATCTGGTTTTAATTCTTTCATAAAGTTTGTCATTCCTTGACTTTCAAATTGAAAAATACCTATACTGTCTCCATCTTGCCATAATTTGTATACTTTTGGATCATTCATATTTTTATCAAATTCTACATTTATTCCTCTTGTATGTTTTACTAAATTAATTGTATCTTGTATAACTGTTAATGTACGAAGTCCCAAAAAGTCCATTTTTAATAAACCAAGTTCTTCTAAAGTTGTCATTATATATTGAGTAGAAATCGTTCCTTCACGTACATAAAGTGGAACATAAGTATCTACAGGATCTTTTGTTATAACTATTCCACAAGCATGAGTAGAAGCCTGTCTTGGAAGTCCTTCTAATGCCATTGCTATATCTAAAAGTTGTTTTATTGTATTATCATTTTCATATAATTCTCTTAACTCTTTATTTTGCTCTAATGCTTTTTTTATTGTAATATGTAATTCGTTTGGAATCATTTTAGCAAGTTTATCTGTTTCGGCATATGAAACATCTAAAGCTCTTCCAACGTCACGAATTACCATTCTAGCAGACATTGTTCCGAAAGTAATAATTTGTGAAACATGATCCTCTCCATATTTCCTAGAAACATAATCTATTACTTCTTGTCTTCTTTCATAACAAAAATCTACATCAAAATCCGGCATACTTACTCTTTCTGGATTTAAAAATCTTTCAAAAATAAGATTATATTTTATAGGATCGATATCTGTTATTCCAATTGCATATGCAACAATAGAACCTGCTCCCGAACCACGACCTGGTCCTACTGGTATTCCTTGTGATTTTGCCCAGTTAATATAATCCCATACAATTAAGAAATAATCTACATATCCCATTTTCTTTATAACTGATAATTCGTATTCTGCACGATCTAAGATCTCTTTTGTTGGATTTTCGCCATATCTTGATAATATTCCATCATCACATAGTTTTTTTATATAATCATAATGTGTTTCAAACTCTTCAGGCACATCATAGTTTGGCAAAATAGTATGTCCAAATTCAAAATCCACATTACATTTTTCCGCAATTTTAACGGTATTTTCCAAAGCTTCTGGTATATTTTTAAAAAACTCCTTCATTTCTTCTGGAGATTTTATATAAAAATCATTTGTCTGAAATTTCATTCTATCTTCATCTGTCATTCTTTTTCCTGTTTGAATACATAATAAAACTTCATGATTATAATAATCTTCTTTTTTTAAATAATGTGAATCATTAGTTGCAACAAGTGGAATATTTAGTTTTCTAGCCAATTCTACTAATTTTTGATTTACTAAAATTTGTTCTCGTAAAGTATTGCTTTGTACTTCTAAATAGTAATCTTCTCCAAAAATATTTTTATGCCATAAAGCAATTTCTTCTGCTTTTGCCAAATCATCTTTTAAAATACTTTGAGCTATTTCTCCACCTAAACAAGCACTACAACAAATTAAACCCTCATGATATTTTTCTAATATTTCTTTATCTATACGAGGTTTATAATAATATCCATCAACATATCCCAAAGACACTAACTTAGCTAAATTTTTATATCCTTCATTATTTTTTGCAAGCAGTATCAAATGATAGTATTTATTATCTATATTTGGCTCTTTGTCAAATCTGGTTCTAGGTGCTACATACACTTCGCATCCTATAATTGGTTTTACCCCATTTGCCTTACATGCTTTATAAAAGTCTATTGTACCAAACATTGCACCATGGTCTGTGACAGCTATTGCATCCATTCCTAGCTCTTTTGCTCTTACTGGTAAATCTTTTATTCTATTTGCTCCATCTAATAAACTAAATTCACTATGCACATGCAGATGTACAAATTCTGACATTTTACTTCCTCCTATAATAATTATTAATAATCTATTTTTCTTTTTTAATTTCTTTATTTTTCTCCTAAGTCCTCTGAAAATCTTAATAAATAACCATCTGGATCTTGAATCAAGAATTCTTTATTTCCTAACAATTTATTATCTTGCCTGTACCAATTTTCTTCAATATCAAAAGCTATTTTATATCCACTAGTTTTCAAAGCATCATATATTTTTTCTACATTACTTACTTCTATCTGAAAATTAACTCCATTTCCGTATGGGTGTTTTAATTCACCTATACTCCATTTTTCATTTTCTTCCAATTCTTGTAACATAAACTGTGTTCCTTGATAAGAAATAAATACGAATTTATTTTCAGGTCTTTGATACTCTATTTTAAACCCAATACTATTTACATAAAATTTCAAACTTTCATTTAAATTACTAACTGATAATTCTGGTATTAATTTGTTAAACTTCATATTTATTCTCCATTCTTTATTCTTTGGTTATTATACCAAACTTTCTTTTTATATTCAATTCTTCTATAGTCTTTTATTTGACACACTAAATCAAACCTGCTAAAATATACATGTACGCACAAGCATTAGTTCGTTGATTCCACAGCTAAGTGGAGAAAGGATAGTTTATGTATATTTTATCTCATTCGGACTGCTTGTCAATATCATTTGACTTTGCAGCCTTCAACGTATTCTTCACATCAGGTAATTATCCTGATCCTATTGAAGAAATTGGAAAAGTCAATGTTATAATTTCAAAAACAGGAAACTTTTCTACTTCTTCGTACTTTTCGCCTACTATCTCTGATACAATCAAATCAAATTTGGTCGAAAAAGCTGTTGCCCATTGTAGAGAACGGTTCTATCTGACAACCAAGAGAGATTGACGAAAAAAAAAGCGTGCCGAAATTCGGATTTTCCTTTTTCGGTACGTTTTTTATATTATTACATATATTATTTTATATTATTTAAACCACAAAACTTTATACCATCCCCCTATAAAAGGAGGATAGTCAAGGTTTGTTCTTATAAACTCTATTTTTTTTCAAACAGAGCTAGAACAACTACTCCAAGCACAAGTAGTGCTACAAGTATAATTCCTCCTGCCATATTTTCCTCCTTTTGGTCTTCACAGCATTTTGCTGCAGGGATTATCAACTTTTGTTGTAGCAAAATTATATCACCTTTATATGTATAAGTCAAAAGTTCTTACCGACATATTTATTTTTTACTTATGTATTAAATCCTCCTACCTATTTACTTTACATATGTTATATTTAACTTTTTTATTTCATTTTTGCTTAACAATGTTTTCATTTGCTCAAAACTGCACCTTTTGTATGTTTTATTAAAAAACCATCATCCTTTTTATATATCTCTATTATATCTATTCTAATAAAAGCATTATCTAGTTTTTTCAAATACAAATAAAACTGAATTGATTTTATCAAATGTTTTTTCTTATAATATGTAATCGAATCTATAGGTTCTCCATATTTTTTATTAGTTCTAGTTTTAACTTCTACAAAAACAATTTCTTTTATATCTCTAGCTATTATATCAATTTCGCCTTGCCTGCAACTAAAATTCCTCTCTAATATTTTATAACCATTTTTAATTAAATAAATTTCTGCTATTTCTTCACCAGTTTTTCCCAAATTATGTCTTATATACATTAATTTTCATCACTTTCTTTATTAATCTTTTTATTTGTTATATATAATTATATTTTCCATATAATTGTATAATTTTTTATAGTCTTGCATAGTTATTCCCTGGCAGATTTTTTATCAAACCTTCCAATTCCATCATTGTTAATTTTTGATTCAGTTCTTCTATTTTTAAATTACTTTTTCTTGATAAACTTTCTATATTTATTGGATAATATCCGTATAAAATTATAAAGTTCTATATATTCTTCATCTATTATTTTTTCCTTATTAAATCTTTCTAAATCTATTCTTTCTATATTTTTATCATCTTCTACATCTTCTATTTTTATTTCTAACTCTTTTAATATATCTTTAGGATCTGTAACTAAAATTGCACCTTTTTTTATTAACTCATTAGTTCCTCTCCCTTTAACTTCTCCTAGATTTCTTGGTAAACAAAAAACCTTTTTACTTTGTTCAAACCCTAATCTTGCTGTAATTGTACTTCCACTTTTATATGCAGCTTCTATAACTAGTATTCCAAGTGAAATCCCGCTAACTATTCTATTTCTTTTTGGAAAATTTTTAGAATCTATTTTAGTCCCTTTTTCATATTCCGAAATAATACATCCCCCATTTTCCAATATTTTTTTATAAAGTTCTTTATTTTCTTTTGGATATATTATATCTAATCCACTCCCCAAAACAGCTATAGTTTTTCCTTTATAATCTTTTGAAAATTCATGTGCTACCGTATCTATTCCAATAGCAAGTCCACTTACTATTGTTATATTATTTTTGGATAACTCTTTTGCAAATTCTTCTGCATATTTTATTCCATAATTTGTACAATTTCTTGAACCTACTATAGCTATAGATTTATTGTTTAAAAGCTTTTCATCACCTTCAATATACAATTGTTTTGGTGGATTTTTTATTTCTTTCAATCTTTTAGGATAATTAATATCTGTAATTTTTATTGTTTTCATAAATAGCTTTTACTGCCTTTCTTAAATTTATAATCACACTTTAATTTTTAAAATATCTTTTATCTAAATTTCTATATTGTACAGCTTCTGCAACATGCGTTTTCAGTATATTTTTTTCATTTGCTAAGTCTGCTATAGTTCTTGCTACTTTTAAAATTCTTCCATATGCTCTTGCAGATAGCCCTAACCTATTAAATGCTAATTCTAATATCTGTTTTCCTTTACTATCTAACTTACAATATTTTTCAATTAATTTTGGTGTCAAAGCAGAGTTCGAATATATTTTTTCTTTTTTATATCTATCTTGCTGAATTTTTCTTGCATCATTAACTCTTTTCTTTACTTCCTGCGATGTTTCTATTTTAGTATTATTTTCTAAGTTTTGATATTTCACTTGGCTAACTTCAATTTGTATATCTATTCTATCTAATAGTGGACCACTAATTTTTCCTATATATCTAGATATAGATTGTTCTGAACAAGAACATTCCTTTTCTCTAGAACCTAAATATCCACAAGGACATGGATTCATTGAAGCAATAAACATAAAATTGCATGGGTATGTCAAGCTTGCATTAATTCTGCTTATTGTTACTACCTTATCTTCCAAAGGTCCTCTTAAAACTTCTAAAGTATTTTTATTAAATTCTGGCAGTTCATCTAAAAATAGAACTCCATTATGTGCTAAACTTATTTCACCAGGTTTTGGAATTCTTCCTCCTCCTATTAAAGATATACTAGAAACAGTATGATGTGGTGATCTAAATGGTCTTTTAGTAATTAAAGCCACATTTTTTTCTAAAATTCCTGCAATACTGTGGATTTTTGTTGTTTCTAACGATTCTTCAAAAGTCAAGTCTGGCAATATACTTGGCACTCTTCTTGCAAGCATTGTTTTTCCAGATCCCGGCGACCCTATTAATAAACAATTATGACCTCCTGCAGCAGCTATCTCTAGAGCTCGCTTTATGTTTTCTTGTCCTTTCACCTCTGAAAAATCTAAAATTTCTGCTTCTCTATTATGAAACAATTTTTTTAAATCAAATTTTGTACTTTCTATATGTATTCTATAATTTAAAAAATTTACTACTTCTATCAAAGATTTTGCACCTATAACTTCTATTTCTTTTACTACAGCTGCTTCTTTTGTATTTTCTATTGGTAATATAACTCTTTTTATTCCTAATTTTTTTGCTTCTATACACATTGGTAGTACACCATTTACTTTATTTATTTTTCCATCTAAAGAAAGCTCACCAATAAATATTGTATCTTCAATACTTTTTTTGTTTATATTTCCACTACATGCAAGTATTCCTATTGCAATTGGTAAATCAAAAAAAGAGCCTTCTTTTTTTATATCTGCTGGTGATAAATTTACTACAATTTTTCTACTTTGCATATCATATCCAGAATTTTTTATAGCTGTTCTTACTCGTTCTTTTGCTTCTTTCACACTAGCATCTGGAAGCCCAACAATGTCCCAACAAGGAATACCTGCAGACACATCAATTTCTATATTTACTAAATATCCTTCTAATCCTATTAAAGACATACTTTTTATAATAGATAACAAACTAATATCTACCTTCTTTCAATTTTATTTTTACTTTTTGGGAAATTTTTTTAGAATTAAATTAACTAGATTTTTGCATTAATATAATTTTTATATATTGTAAATTGATTATTAATTATAAAGAACTATTAACTGTTAAATTACAGATTAAACTTTTATAAAATATTTATATTTTTACTTTGTAGTAAACTTATAAATATATAATTATTTTGCTTTTTACTATACATATCATGATTTACATATTTTGTAAATAGTTTTTTTGTTTTTTATAAAAAAAGATTAAAATAACATCAATTTATTTTAATCTTTACTAATATTTAAATTTTAATTATATATTTTTTAAAAATATAATTTTTTTATTTTTCATTTTTTTCTTCATCTTCACCTTTAATTTTTTCTTTAATTACACTAGTTTTCTCTTCTACATTTTTTCTTAACGCTTTTTCTTTTTTCTTGATTTCTTCTTTTTTCTCTTTTAATTTAAATTTCACTGCTTGAAGTTTTGGATATGCATTAACTAATCTTCTATGAAGTACAGATTTATTTTCTAATATTTCTTTAACTTTTTTAGTAATCTCTTCTGTATTATCTAGCTCTTTTCCAAGATCTTTTTCAGTTTTCTTTACATATCTTATAACTATTCCTGAAATAATATTATCACATATATATATTATTAATAATATGCCTGACAATACATTTAATATTATTGGTGGAATAGCCTCTATTTTTCCTATAAAGAATGGATTAAGAATATACATTATTAATAATCCTAATATTCCGAAAGGAATTACTGTTTCTAAACACACTCTTCCATTTATATTAAATTTTTTAGTACTATAATCCCACCATCTTGCTTTATAAATCTTCTCCATAAAATAACTAGTCAAATATTCTAAAGTTCCACAAACTACAATTGCCATAACAAATAAAACTATTGGGTCACTTGTGTATCTTTTTAATAAAATAGTTATAAGTAAAGCTCCATAACCATAAATAGGACAATACGGTCCTATTAAAAAACCTCTATTTATAAATCGTTTGTATTGTACTAATTTACATGTTACTTCCATTATCCATCCTAAAATTGCATATATCATAAATAGCAAAAAATATACTTTTACATCATACCCAAATATTACCAACGTTTTTCCTCCATTCATTTGTTTATCTAAATATAACATATCATTATTTTTTTCTCAAGAACTTCTATTGACTATTATTCCAATATTATAAATATATAATTCAAAAAAAAAAGAAGGTATTTTATTTGACTTCTTCCTTTTTTGATATATAATCTTATGTTTTTTTATCTTAAATTTAATTATTGTTTTTTATTTGAAATTAAACTAATTATTCTTCCAGCAAATTCTGAAAAGTTTTGTGATTGTATAATAACTTTTCCTGGACCAACTAACCTTGTTAAGAATAATCCTTCTCCTCCTAAAAATATATTTCCTAATCCCTTTATAGTTTCTATTTCATATGAAACTGTATTTTCAAATCCAACTACATTTCCTATATCTACTTTCAACACTTCTCCTGGTGCTAAGACTTTTTCTATTTGATCTCCATCTACCTCTAAAAAAAGCATTCCATTTCCTACAGCTTTTTGTAATATAAAACCTTCTCCTCCAAATAGTCCAGCAGAAAACTTTTTAGTAAAAGCTATACTTACATCTACTCCTGGCTCTGCACATAAAAATGAATTTTTTTGCATTGTAAATCCCCTTGGATGTTCTCCCAAATCAATTCCAACAATATCTCCTGGCACTGTTGATGCAAAAGCGACTTTAGCTCCATCCATATCTGCTGTATATGTATTCATAAAAATTGATTCTCCTGTAAACATTCTTCCAAGACTTTTCATTACTCCGCCTCTTGCATTAGTTGTCATATTTATTCCTTCTGTTTGCCATACCATTCCACCTTTTTGCGAATACATTGATTCTCCTCTATTTAGTGTAACTTCTACTGTTGGTACAGTTTTTCCTATAATTTCATATCTCATATTTTCGCTCTCCTTTTTATTTTTCTTATGCTTCTTTTAATTTTTTCTATTGTACTTTTTTAATATAGCATTAACTTTTTTTTATTTCAATAGCTTGATATATAATTATCAATTTTTATTAGTTATACAACTACTTTTTCACTAAATATTTTCAACATCCACATTTAATCTTTTAAAATTATTATATATTTTAGTCATATTTCTGTATCTACCTTGTTTTAATTCATACATATAATTTTCTTTTTCAATATTTAATTTATCTGATGATAATTCTTTATCTATATCATATGGGACTTTAATAAATTGAAATGAAATATCTGAAGAATATTTTTTACTATCATATTCTCCTTCAATAATTAAATAATTACTTTTTGTTGTTTCCATTACATTACTATCTTTCAAAGGGTTTCTTATAACATCAAATGAATTTCCAACACTTCCAACATTTATTATCGTCTTATTATATATTTTATCCATATATTGATGATGAATATGACCATATATAACAACATCTGCATTTTTTTGACTCATAGTATTATTACTTGGGTAAAACATTTTCAATTTTGTTTGTATTTCATCATTATTTATAATGACTATATTATCTTTTTCTGGTGTTGCATGAAAAAGTCTAACTAAACTTCCACTCATATAAAATTCATATGAAAATGGTAAATTTAATAAATATTTTCTTTCTTCATCATTTAACATTGATTGGTTCCAATTTATTCTTTTTACTTCCTCTTCTGAAAGTTCATTTATATCATTATGTTCTTCTGAAAAATACCTATCACAATTTCCTCTTAACACAATATCACAATTCTCCTTTATTAACTCTATACATTCTTTTGGATGAACACCTTTTGCGATAATATCTCCTAAACATATTATTTTATCAACTTTTCTTTTTTTTATATCTTCTAATGTTGATTTTAAAGCCTCCAAATTTGCGTGAATATCTGAAATAATAGCAATCTTCATAAATCTCTCCTTCTATATTTTTTAAGATTATATCAAAAAGATTTTTTAGTGTAAATATTTTAAATAGTCTAAATTTTACTATTTTTATTACAATTTAAATATACGATATAATCCTATTTATAACTTTCTCAAAAATCTATCTATGTTTTTATCTATTGGTTTTTTAGATTTTTTGTAGTATACTATTTATAAATTTATAATAAGGAGATAAGTTATGGAAAAACGTGATTTATATGATATCAATAGAAACCTAACTGGAGAAACAATTTTTAAAGATGAAAAAACACCAAAAGACAGATATATTTTGGTAGTTCTTGTATTTATTCAAAACTCAAAAGGTGATTTTTTGATTCAAAAGAGAAGTAAATTAAAAGACAGTAAATATGGTTCAACTGGAGGTCATCCTAAAACTGGTGAAAACAGTATTCAAGGAATGATGACAGAAATAAAAGAAGAAATCGGTTTAGATGTTCAAAAAGATGATTTAAAATTATTTTATTCTGACCGTGATGATAAAGATCAAGTATTTTTTGATTTGTATTATATGAAAAAAGATCTTGATATTAACACTCTTGTTCTTCAAGAAGAAGAAGTTGAATCTATTGAATGGGATTCTTTAGAAGATATCCAAGCTTTAAGAGACGCTGGAAAATTCAAAAGAGCTCATGCAGAAGCATTTGATAGATTACTTAAATTAATGAATAATAACTAACATTTTTTTGTTTTTATAAAATCAAATATATTTATTTAACTATTTTAGTCATTTGAATAAAGAAAAAAACTATTTTACAAGAAGTGAAAAAGTAAAAAAATACTTTTACTATTTTTTAATTAAGAAAAGAAGTGCAGTTTAAAATATATTTTAAACTACACCTCTTTTTATTTTAAAATTTTGTTCAAAAATTCAGTAAAAAACGCATACCATTTTCTATTCTTTTTATATATTGTTATAGAATTATTATCTATTTTTTCTTTTTTTCTGTTTTTAAATAAATTATCATAATTAAAACTTTCTCTATTACTTCTCTCTTTTCTTTCTTTACTTAGAATTTGCTGTCTTTGAACATCTGTTGCCCAATAATCTCTATAGAAATTAGCTAAAATCGACTTAGTTTCATTTAATAAATTTTGTTTTTCAAAAGGAAGATTAAAATCAATTTTAAAAACATAATTTAAATCTGCTTTATTCTTTAAAGTTTCTATTATATCATATGGTATTTTTTTCTTTTCTTCAGCCGGTATATACTTTAATATTTCTAAAACTTCAACATATGCCTTAGGATAATTATTAATCATTTTTTATTAATCACCTTCTCAAATTTCTCTTTCGTTTAATTCTTTCACTCTATCATCTTTTAATTTTCTAGCAGCTTCATCTTTATCTTCTTGTCTCTGATTAGCCGTAGCTTCTCCAATTTCTCCGTGTTGTTATCTGATAATTTTCTGCTCTCTTTTTTTCCATTTCAACTACAATACTCTCACTTTTAGCTATTAGCTCTGTTCTTTTTCTAGTTAGTTCTGTATCTTTTTTATCAAAAAGGTTTTGCATCAAACTTAAATATGGTAAACGTCTATATTCCTCAATAGTACTATTTAATTCTTCTAAATTTTCCTTTCCAAAAATGTTATATACATACTCCATATCTTGACTTATCATTGCTTTAGCTAATTCTGCTGCAAAAGCTAAAACAAAACTTTTAGTTATTACATTCATTTGTTCATATGATGTATATCCATAAACAGTTGATGCTTTTTCATCATCTATTAAATAAACTCCTTGATTATGCAGCCTGCTCGTAACTACTCCTGATAAATATTGATGCAAATTTTCAGATAACAATTCACATTTTCTTATATTATGCTCATATTTATTTTCAGTTTTATCTCCTTTATTTTTTTCTTCTTCTGTTACTAATTCTTCGTTCATTTCATCAAATCCAGTTTTTATATGAAATTTACCATCATTAGTTTCCTTCATTGACAACTCTACAACGTGTAATATCTCGTGTATAAGTACTACATCTCCATATTGATCACCTAACATATCTATTGGAAAGTGTAAAATATTAAAATTAGTATATTCACCATTTTCATCTTTTATAACATTTGGACATATACATGTTACATGTTGATTCATAAAATCCATTCCAAATTCATCTTCTATACCCAAATTAAAATTTTCTAAAATTCCTGCACAATCATTATAATTACTTGTTTTTAAAAAAAATTCTTTTTCTTTTTTTAATTCGTTTTTCTCTTTTTCTTCACAAATTCTATCTACAAACATTTTGTTTGGAAATATACTTTTTACATTTTCATTACTTTCATATGCAGAATAATCATTTCCAAGGTCAATTCCTTTTAATTTAAAATATTTAATTCTATTTTCTCTTGCTTTTTGAGCTTCATAAGTATTTTCATGAATAATACCATCATATTTACTATTAAAAGATTCTAAAATAAAGCTACCTGAATACATACCATTTGGATCTGCAATATTTTCAAGTTGCCACTTATCTTTAATATCTAAACTTAACATTTTTTTTATATTTTCTTGTTCTGTTTTTGTTACATATGGCATAATATTTTCAAAAAAATTTTTTTCGTATTCTAAATCTATATCTTTTCTTATTTTACTACATTGTTCAAAATATTCCCTTATGTCTTTGTTTTCTCTTTCAAAAGCCTCATATTCTTCCTTATATTTTGCTGCTATCTCATAAATTTTTTTTGCTTTCTCTAATGCTTTTTTACCTTCTTCAGATGTAATAACTTCATCATAATTTTTAGCATCTATAGAAAGACCATAAAACTGTAATACTTTACATCTATTCGCTTTAACATGTTCTATTGTATATGAACTTTTTCCTTTTAACTTATCATCATCAAAGTCAAATATATTTCCATTAGTACTAAATCTTCCTAAAAAACTAAAATATACTTTTAATATATCTGAGCATTCTTCTGTAAAACCGTGAACTATATCCATTTTTATATACTTCGTCTTCTACTTTATCAGAAATTTCCATTCCAATTTCTCTTAAAAATTTTATTCCTAGTAATCTTTCTTTTCTATTTTTCTTTTGATACCAATTAGTTTTCATTTGGTCATATGTTGCATATGAATTTATATAGATTCTTTTTAATCTATCTTCTATTAAATCTCTATTTTCTTCTCCATAAACACTTACTACTGCATCTATAATCTTTGGTGCTATTTCTTCCATTTTAATATTATATTTATCAAATATCCTCTTATCTATCTCCATTGTACTTTATCCTCATTATTAATATTAACCATTTCTATCACTTTTTTTACTTCATTCGGAATTTTATTTCTATAAAACATTTTCTCTGCTTTTTGTTCATTATATCTAATTTCTACTTCTACTATCAAACCATCAATAACATTACTATTACTATTTACACTTTTTAATTTATTAATGTTTTTTTCTATTTCATATGTACATTCTAATACACCATCTTCTATTTTACATTTCCTTTTGCTTATGCTTTTACCTAATATTTCAATAACAGTCTCTTCATTCAGTATAAAATCAAATTCATACATAAATGTTTTTCCAAAACTTCTTCCTAATATTATTTTTAAATTTTGAATTTTGTTCATATTTTCTCCTCTCACTTTAAAAACAACTTTCTAAACTTATTATAATAAAACAATATTTCTATGTAAATATATATTACCTTATTTTTAATTAGAATTGATATTAAAAATAACATCAAAATTATATTTAAATTGACATTTACATAAACAAGTGGTATAATTTTGAACTATCATCATATGCAAAAAGCAGTTGTTGTATTTTAAATTCCGTACTATAACTTGCTACGCAAAAGGAATTTGGAAAGGATTTTGTCATGTTAATTGACATTTCTTCATTAGATAAGGCTGCTATATTGGCAAGCCTTTACAACAAAGCATGGAATCAAGATCAGGATGGAGACTATTCTCCCAAGGAGATGACTCTCGATGAAGCTAAAGGAATCTTAGATTTCTGTAAAGTCATCACATCCTTAGGAGGTAAAACTCTCCTAGTTGATCTAACATCCAACTTGTTAAATACTAGTTGGTATGATTCCTATAACGGCTTGGGCACAGGTTTACTTGCTGTCAAAGCCGCTGCTTGTTAAAAAAAGACTGAGAAGCATTTAATTTATTTAGTGCTTCTCAGTCTCATTTTATATGTTTTTGTTATATATTTTCCAAACTGTTGCGTTTTATGTAAATTTGTTGTATAATATATTCATACAAATTGTATAAATTTGCTAAGAGGTACCCTAACCATAAAAAATGGTTTCAATTCTACTCTTTGCAAATTCGCCCAATGGATTGATTTTTCCTAGGAGGAAAGAAAATGGAAACATCAAATATCTACACAGTCGGCGCAACCGGAGAAAAAATTTGCCTTGAAAAGGGCGTACTGGTTGCATGTTTCACCAATGCAAGTGGTGGTGTTTTTTACTACTACATCTCGCCCGCAGATTGGATGAGTTACAAGTCCACTCACCATGATGCAGATTTTAACTTTGATTTAATTTCGAAGTCTATCCCTGGCAAGCACGAACTCGTTGGTGGACCGTTTATCATTGAAGTAGTATAACACCTACTTTTTTGGTAGCAAAAAGGATTTTCCATTTTGCCCCGTCCCTATTGTAAAATTTGGGAGTGGGGCAATTTTTATACAAATTCTTCCCAAACTATATTGGCTAAATCTATACCTTTATTAGTTAATTTTATTGTATTTATATCTATTTCAATTAATTCTTCTTCAACTAATTTACTTAGTTCTTTCCTGAATAAATATAAAGGATTATCTATAAATTTATTTTTAAATTCTGTAATATTTACTCCTTCTATTTTCCTTAAACCTAATAACATATATTCTTTTTTTGCTTCATCTATAGTTTGAATTTCGTGTATTTCTTTATTTTTTTCAAATTCATTATTTTTTATATTTTTAATATATTCTTCTATATTTTCTATATTAGAATATCTAATAGATTTAAAATATGAATGTGCAGCAGCTCCAAAACCTAAATACTCTTTTTGATTCCAACAATTCATATTATGTTTTGATTCAAATCCTTTTTTAGCAAAATTTGATATTTCATAATGATTATATCCATTATCTTGTAACTGATTTTTTACATTCCAATACATTTCTCTTTCTAATTCATCTTTTGGTAGGCTTAACTCTCCTTTTTTTATTTTCTTTGCTATTTTAGTTCCTTCCTCTAAAATTAAAGAGTATACTGAAATGTGGTTTGGTTTTAAATTAATTACTTTTTTTACAGAATCATTTACTTCCTCCAACTTTTGGTTTGGAAGTCCTATCATTAAATCTACATTAATATTTTTAAAACCTATGTTTTTTGCCATATTATAACTTTCTAAAAATTGTTCATATGTATGTATTCTTCCTAACATTTTTAACAATTCATTATTTGTAGATTGCAACCCCATACTTAGTCTATTAATTCCCACTTCTTTATATATTTCTAATTTATTTTCATTTACTGTTCCTGGATTTACTTCTATTGTTATTTCAGTTTCTTTGTCTATATCAAAACTTTCTTTTAATATATATATAATATCTTTAATATGATTTTCATTTATAAAAGATGGTGTACCACCTCCTATATAAATTGTATCTATACCGAATTTACTTTTATTTTTTTTACTTTCTATCTCCTTTTTTAAACACTCTATATATTCATCTACTAAATTTTCTTTATTACAATAACTAACAAAATCACAATAAAAACATTTTTTCATACAAAAAGGAATATGTACATATATTCCTATTTTTTTCATATTATTACCTCTTTTCTAAATTCTCTAAAATTCATTTTTATTAATTATTTTCATTTGCTTTTCTAAGTTCATTTGCAATTTCTGATATAGCTTTCATTCTATGATTAACTCCAGATTTACTTGTTTTAATATCTAACATATTTCCAAGTTCTGCTAATGATGCTTCTGGATTTTTCAATCTAAGTTCTGCTAATTCTTGTAAATTTTTAGGCAAATTTTTAAATTTATTTTTATCTTTTATAAATTTTATATCTTCAATTTGTTTCAAACTTGCATTAATAGTTTTATTAAGATTAGCTGTTTCACAATTTACTATTCTATTAACATTATTTCTCATATCTCTTACAACTCTAATTTCCTCAAACTTTAGAACTGAACTGCTTGCTCCCATAAAAGCTAATATCTTAGAAATTGTTTCTCCTTCTTTACTATAAAGAGAATATTTATTATTTTTATCTAATATTTTACATTCTATTTTATATTCTTTTAAAATATCAGCAATATATTTAGCATTTTCTCTTAATGTAAATACAATTTCTAAATGATATTTGTTTTCTGGATTATTAACAGAACCACCTCCTAAAAAAGCTCCTCTTACTAAAGCCTTTTTATTAGCCTCGTCAAAATTTTCTAAGTCTTCTTTTATTATTCCATTTTCAATATTATTATCAATTCTGCTTAAAAGATCTTCTTTTCTAAAAGAAATAGTGAAAATTTTACCTTGAATATCAATTTCATGATCTAATATATTTAAATTACTTAACAATTTACTAAATCGATTTATATTATATTCACTTTCTGTTGAAAATTTAACAATTCTATTCTCTACAGTAGTATTATTAGTTATTAAATATCCTAATAATTCTGATTTTACACTTTTTTTATTATTAAGATTGCTTAACTTACTTAATTCTTGTTTAATATCTGAAGAAAAAGACATATAATAAAATCACACCTTTCTTTATAAATTTATATATACAGTTTTATAGTAAATCTCTATTTTTTGTTTATAGTTTACTAATGATTATTTTCTTTTTGTAATAATTACTCTATCAATTCCGGCTAAATCTTTTACACAGCGTATGTCTCCATAATTCTTAACATTTTTTAACAAATTAATAACATCATCTTTTTGGTCATACCCAATTTCCAAATATAACATTCCATCTTTTTTTAAATATTTAAATGCATTATTTACAATATTTCTATAAAAGTCTAAACCATCCTTTCCTCCATCTAAAGCAAGATGTGGTTCATTTTGTACCTGTTTTTCTAAACTCTCTATAATTTCAGTTTTTATGTATGGTGGATTAGAAACAATAATATCAAAACAGTTTTCATTTATATTATTAAATAAATCAGATAAAATAAAATTCATATTTTTATGCACAAGATTTCTCTCAGCATTTAATTTTGCAATTTGCAATGCTTTCATACTAATATCTGTACAAGTTATTTTAGCATTTTTGATATATTTTGCTAAACTTATACCAATTGCCCCACTCCCTGTGCATAAGTCCAATATTTTTAATTCATTTTTCTTAGTATTATTACAATTTTTTATAACTTCTTCCACCAAAATTTCTGTATCAGGTTGTGGAATTAAAACATTCTCATCTACATAAAAATTCAATTTCATAAATTCCTGTTTATTAGTTATATATTGAATTGGTAATCCATTTACAATTTTATTAATATACAACATATATTCATTTAATTCATATTCGTCTAGTTCCTTTTCTCCATTTGCTATTACATAACTTTGTGATTCTTTTAATATATATTGTATTAATATTTTTGCTTGTAAATTTGCATCATCTATATTATTTTGCTTTAATAAACTCCTCGCTTTATTTATAGCTTCATTTATTTTCAAAAGTAGTCCCCCTATATTTTATTTAATCTCTATTATATCCCCATCTTAGTTCTTTGCACTTTTTATAATTATCTCTATATTTTTTTTCTAAGTCTTCTGTAATCTCTATTTTTTCTACTCTTTCATCTTCTAATGGAACTTTAAACATTATTATTGGATTCTTATGTTCATCTGATAAATATGTTTTAGGTAGAACATATCTATCCATACCAAATACTGTTGATGTTGCTCCATTATCTCTAATATAATCTATAAATGTTATTTCAGCTGCTTGTATACTTTCTTCTGAAGTACCATATTGTACATTACTATATCTCGCATCATATTTAAATATATCTGCTTTTAAGCTTTCTTCCATTGTAATTCCATTTTCTATCTTATAATAATAATTTATTTTATCATATATTCTTTTATATTTTTCATCAGTATAACTAATTTTTATATTACCAGATTCATCATATGTTACCAATTCGTCTATAGAGTCTAACAAATCACAAGCTCTGTTTAAACTATCTTGCTTAGATTCTTTTTGTTCTGATTCTTCAGTTATATTTAATAAAGCTGCTAATAAAATAGCATCTTCTGGTTTAAATTGATATGCTTTAATTACATCTCTTGGTAAGATATTTGCTAATAAATATTCTGCTCTAATGCAAGGTTCATATCCTTTTCCATAATTAGAATACTCATTAATACTATTTAAGAATTGATAATTCTCTTCTATAAGACCTTCTTCATTCAATCTCCTTAGTACTTCTCTTGTAGTTAATTCATTACTAAGTTCTAAAGTAAGTCTATTGGTATTACTAGCTTGAAAAACATGTAATATTTCATGTACTAAATCCGTTAAATCTGCATTTTCTAAGTCTGTTGCTTTATATATTTGTATCACATTTTTATTTATATAGTATGCTGCAGTTACTTGACTATTTTCATTTTCTTCTTCTATATATTCGATCTTTAAATCTGATAATCTTTTTATTATTAAATCTAGATCCATATACTCGTAGTTTTCATCAAAAACAAATTTCAATTTATTAATAATCTCTTTTTCTCCATTGCTTAAATTTTGATTATCTTCTATAGCTTTTTGTATCTTCCCATAATCAAATTTTTCTTTTTTCTTAAATAAATCTAGTTCATATTGTTCTGTTATCCCAAAACTAGATTGCATTCCTTCTTGTCTAGGATTATATTCATCTTTTGCAAATGAACATCTGGAAATAAGATTTAATGAAATTCCTGCTGCAACTAGAACTAATAATGTTCTATCTTTATATGTTAGTAATCTATTTATAAAACTTTTTTTCTTATTATTTTCTTGGTTTTCACTATTTTCACTTTCTTGATTATTATAAAGAACTATTGGCATATTGTTATATCTAAAATTCAATTTTTGGTTATCTTCTTCATCTGCCAATTTTCGTTTATTATTTATAATTTCACACCAATAATATAATTTTTTATTTATATCATAAAAGAATTCAAACTTTTTTCCATATAATTCTTTTTTCCCTAATTCTATTGAACTATCTTTATCTATTTTTAAAGAATTATAAACAAAATTTAAAATATTTAAATCTTGTTTATCTATATCTGTAATAACTTTTTTATTTTCATAAACTACATATGCAATTTTATTTTCATTACTTAATATAATAAAATATTGTTTATTTTTATAACTAAATTTGGTAATTATCCTATATGAATTTTTCATTAAATTTCATCCTTCCATATTTTAACATTAATTATTTTAACATAAAATCTATATATAATCAAATCTTCTGTTTTTATCACAATTTATCAAAATTCATTTATTTTAAGTCATTTCTAATTATATAAATATTGGCTGTATATTTTTAAACATAAATATATATTTTTTACTTTTTGACTAAATACTAAAAAACACAAAAAAAGCCCCGCTTTAGCCGCAAGGTGAATGAAATTTTAAGGACCTGCTTTCACAGGTGGGTGTCTTGTTAAATGCTTATGGGTTTCTTACATAAATGCAAGCATACACGCCACAATTAAAGGCAGACTCCCGTTTAATGTTTGTTGGTTCTAAAATCTCAGTCTACACGTACTATGCAGGGAAAATTAATATCTTATTTATTTTTCTAACTTATAAAAAAGTTAAATTTATTTTTAGAAAATTATTATTTTCTAATGTAACTATATATTAGCATATTAAATTAATTATTTCAAGAAGTTTTTTTATTAAATTATATTGTAAAAATATATCTAATTAATACAAAGCTCTCTCTTTTTTACTTTTTCTACTTAAATCATATATATTTATTATTTGATTTTTATTTAATATTATGCTACAATTAATAAAATTATGACCATTTTATATTTTTATTTTATTAATTTTAATACATTTTTTCTGTAGATTATTAAATTTATAAAATTCATGATTTATATAGGTCTAAATTTACATTTCTTTAATATTTTTTCATTTTAGAATTATATCTCTTTTTAAGAGTTCATTATCAATATTTCCAATTCCAATAAATTTATTATTATTATATATTTTATAAATTCCATTTGGCATTTTATATGTTAGCTTTACACCATTTAAAAACATATTTAATTTTCTATCGTCTAAACTTATACTTTCATTATTTATAAAATATTCTTCCAAAGTAATAAAATATTTTTTTAAAATTTCTTTATTTTCTTTATTTCTTTCCAATTCTTCTATTTCTATAGAATCTTTTATCTCAAATTTTCCAACTTTTAGTCTTTTAAGTTCTTCCATATACCCTACTGTATCTAACTTTTTTGCAATATCCTCACATAAACTTCTTATATATGTTCCTTTAGAACAGTGCACTTTAAAATCAATTTTATTATCATTAATATTTTGTAATTCTATATTATATATTTCTATTTTTCTTGGCTCTACTTCTATATTTAGTCCTTTTCTTGCATACTCATATAACTTTTTTCCATTTACCTTTATTGCAGAATACATTGGAGGAACTTGACTAATTTTACCAACAAAAGAATTTAATACTTTACCGAACATTCTCTATAGTCAATAAAGATTTATCAATACTTTTCTCATCTATTATTTTTCCTTCTGAATCTAATGTATCAGTTTTTTTTCCTAAAAACAATCTAACTTCATATATTTTATCATGTTCTATTAAGTATTTAGATAATTTCGTACCTTCTCCTATTAATAATGGTAATACACCTGTAGCATTTGGATCAAGAGTACCTGTATGCCCTACTTTTTCTTTAAATATTTTTTTCACTCTATATACGACATCATGTGATGTTATTCCTTTTGGTTTATTTACTATAATAATTCCATCCATATCTTTTCTCCTTAAGATAATATTTTTATATAATAGAGAATCTTTGATAATTTTACTATTATATAAAAAAGCAAGAACGTAAAAAAGTTTCTTGCCCTTATTTATTTTTTATTTTAAAAATAATTTAATTTCATTAATTATTTTATCTCTAGCTTGTTCTATAGAACATCCGCATATTGCAACCTGCTGCTCTTGGATGACCGCCTCCACCAAACAATAATGCCACATCAGAAACATTAACATATTCATTTGAGCGAAGTGAAATTTTTAGTCCTTTTTCAGGAACTTCTCTAATAAATATTGATACTTCAACACCCTCAATATCTCTTCCTATATCAACAATTCCTTCATGATCTCCTGTTTCTGCATTTACTTTATCTTCATCTGCTTTAGTTATATATGTAAAAGCAATTTTTCCATCTTCGAAAAATTGTAATCGATCAGATGCTATTCTATTTAATTCAAAGTTTGATTTTGTTCTTGTTTGTAAAACTTTTCTATATACAGATGAAACATTTACTCCTTTATTTAATAACCATGCTACGAATTCAAATGTTTCTGCAGTTACTCCAGAATATTTAAATCCACCTGTATCTGTTATAATTCCTGCCAATATACAAGTACCAATATCTTTTGTTATTTCTATATGAAAATAATTTAATATAACAATTAATATTTGTGCACAAGCTGGTGCATCAGGATTTACAAAATTCAAATCTGCATACATAGTATTTGTGCCATGGTGATCTATTGCAATCTTTGTTTTTGCATTTTCAAAATATTTAGCAAATCCATTTAACATTTTAATTGTTGCACAATCAAGTGATATTGCTAAATCATACTTTTCAATACTACTTTCTTTTTTTATTTCACTTGTTCCAGGTAAAAATTCAAATGTTCTAGAATACTCTGGTATTATAACATCTGGATTCTTCCCATAGGATTTAAGTGCATTATATAAAGCTAAACTACTTCCAATTGCATCACCGTCAGGGTTTTCATGTGTTAATATTACAATAGTTTTTGCTTTATTTATCTCTTCTAAAATATTATCTAATGTCATCTAAGCTCTCCTTTTTATTTTGCTTAACAAAATTTCAAATTAATTTAAGTATAAAGCTTTTTATCTGCACATTTTATATAAAAGACATTATAATATATAAAATGTGCTTCAAATTGCTATTTTACTCTTTGTCTTTTGAATTTAAATCTTTTAAGATTGAATCAATTTTTGCACCATATTCAATAGAATCATCTTTTTCAAATATAATTTGTGGAGTTATTCTTAAATTTATAGTTCTTGCAATTTGTGTACGAATAAATCCTGCTGAATCTTGAAGTGCTTTCATTGTTTTTTCTTCACTTTTTGCATTTAGTATACTAACATATACTTTAGCATATTTTAAATCAGGAGTTATTTTGGCTCTTGTAACACTAATAAGTCCTGTTAAATTCGGATCTTTCAATTCAAAACTAATAATATGACTAATTTCTTTTCTTAGTTCCTCATTGATTCTTCCAAGTCTTGTATCATTTTTTGCCATTTTTTTCCCTCCTCGTATTTTATCATAATTTTATCTTTTAACTTGTTCCATAACAAAAACTTCTATGATGTCTCCTTCTTTCAAATCATTATAATTTTCTATCTGAACACCACATTCATATCCTTTTGCTACTTCTTTTGCATCATCTTTAAATCTTTTTAAAGATGCAAGTTTACCTTCATGAATTACTACACTATCACGAATAATTCTTACTCCGGCATTTCTTTCTATCTTTCCATCTAAAACATAACATCCTGCTATTGTTCCAACATTAGATACTTTAAATGTTTGTCTGATTTCTGCATTACCTATAACTTTTTCTTCAAATATTGGATCAAGCATTCCTTTCATTGCAGCTTCCACATCTTCTATAGCTTGATATATAACAGAATATTGTTTAATCTCAACTTCTCCTTTATCTGCCATTTCCTTTGCTGCACCTACTGGTCTTACATTAAATGCAATTATAATTGCCTTTGCTGCTTTTGCAAGTTGAACATCAGATTCTGTAACAGCTCCTGCTACTGCATGAATTACCTTAACGTTAACTTCTTCATTAGATAATTTTTCTAATGATTGTTTTACAGCTTGTGCTGTACCTTGAACATCTGCTTTTACTATTAAATTTAATTGTTTTAAATTCTCATTTTCCATTTTTTCAAATAAATTACTTAAAGTAACTTTATTATCTAGAGCTAAATTCTTTTCTCTTTCTTGACGTCTTCTTCTTTCAATTAGATGTTTAGCCATTTTTTCATTTTTAACTTCGTAGAATGTATCTCCTGCTCTTGGTACTTCTGTTAATCCCATTATTTCTACAGGTGTAGATGGTCCTGCTTTTTTAACCATTTGTCCTTTATCATTCTTCATTGCACGAATTCTACCAATAGATGTTCCCACTACTATTGTATCTCCTACATCTAGTGTACCACGTTGTACAAGCATAGATGCAATTGGTCCTTTAGCTTTATCTAATCTTGCTTCTATTACAACACCTTTTGATTGTTTATGTGGATTTGCTTTTAAATCTTTCATATCAGCAACAAGTAATACCATTTCTAATAGGTTTTCTATATTTATATGTTTTTTAGCAGATATTGGAACAAATATAGTATCTCCGCCCCACTCTTCTGGAACAAGTTCATATTGCATTAATTCTTGTTTGATTTTTTCTACATTAGCACCTGGTAAATCAATTTTGTTAACAGCTACTATTATTGGAATTTCTGCTGCTTTAGCATGATTTATTGCTTCTACTGTTTGTGGCATAACACCATCATCTGCTGCTACTACAAGTATAGCTATATCTGTTATTTGTGCACCTCTTGCACGCATTGCTGTAAAAGCTTCATGTCCTGGTGTATCTAGGAATGTAATTTCTCTTCCATTTACATTTACTTTATAAGCACCTATATGTTGTGTAATTCCTCCTGCTTCTCCCTCTATAACATTTGTACTTCTAACAGCATCTAATAGAGATGTTTTACCATGATCTACGTGGCCCATAACAACTACTACAGGTGGTCTTTTTTCTAATTCATTTTCTGAATCTTCTGAATCGTCAAATAATATATCTTCTTCTTTTACTTCTTCTTTTTTAACTGCATTTACACCAAATTCACTTGCAACTAAAAAAGCGGTATCAAAATCTATTACATTATTTATTGTTGCCATTATTCCATATCCAAATAATTTTTTAATAACTTCTGCACTTGTCTTTTTTAATTCTGCTGCTAAATCTTTTACAGTTATTGACTCTGGAATAGTTATCTCAGTTAATTGGAATATTTTTTGTTTTGTTCTTTCCTCATTATTCTTTGTATTTTTTTTCTTATTTCTTTTTCCTCTTGCTGTTGTTAAATCATAATAATCAAGCATTCCTCCATCTTGTTCATCAAACATATTTGATAATTTATCTACTTGTTTTAAATCTTTTAATTTTCCACCATCAATTTCATCAAATCTTCCTGTTTTTCTTGATTTATTATTCTTTTTCTTGTTTTCATCATATCTATTGTTTAACTTTTCTTTATCTATAGACTTTGTACTATAATCTCTTTGATTCTCTTTTTCAACAATTTCTGTAGCCATAATATTCTTAATATTTTTATCTATACCTTTTTCATCAAGTGGTCTTCTATCATTTCTATTGAAATTATTATTTCTTTGACCATTTCCATTATTAAATCTTTGACCATTATTGTTTCTTCCATTTTGGAATCTATTTTGATTATCATAATTATTTCTATTATTTTGGTATCTATTTTGTCCATCATTGTTTCTACCATTTTGATATCTGTTTTGACCATCATTATTTCTGTTATTTTGATATCTATTTTGATTATCATAATTATTTCTATTATTTTGGTATCTATTTTGTCCATCATTATTTCTATTGTTATTTCTGTAATTATTATTACCTTGTCTATAATCATTATTCTTATTAAAATTGTTATTATTTACTTGTCTATTTTCATTTTTTATAAAATTATTATTTCCATTATATCCAGTATTAACTGACTCTTTTTGTACTTTATCCTCTACCATAGCCTTTTTCTCTGTATTTTCTCCAATCTCTTTTTTTATTTCTGTACTTACGATTTTCTCTTTTTCAATTTTATTTTCTTCTTCAAGTTTTTGAACTTGGACTTTTTCTTCTTTTGCTTCTTCTTTCTTTATTTCCGGTTTTATTTCTTGTTTTACATCTTCTTTTTTAGTTTTCTCTTTTTTTACTTCTTCTTTTTTATTATCTTTTATTCCAAACAATTCATTTACTGTAAGTGGTTTTTGAGGTTTATTTCTATATACTATATTATAATTTGAATTATTTCTTTCTACAAAACCAACTTCTTTTCTTTTTTGTTCTTGTTTCTTCTTTTCTTGTTCTTTTTTTTCATCAGAATCATTAATTATTACTTCTCTTCTTATAATTACTGGTGTTTCTGTTTTTTTCTCTTCTTTTACTTTTTCTGACTTATTTTTTTCTATTTCAGTTTTTGCCTTTTGTGATTTAAAATTAAATTTTTCTAATATTTTCTTTTCTTGTTCTTCATCTACAGAACTCAAATGACTAGTTACTTTTATTCCTATCTCATTTGCTTTTGCAACTACTTCCTTACTGGCTAATCCTAATTTTTTTGCTATTTCATGTATCTTTATTTTACCCAATAACGTCACCCCCATCAAATCTCTTAATTATCTCTTTTGAAAAGTTTATATCTGTAATCCCTATAATAGCTTTATTTTTCTTTCCAATTGATTTGCTAATTTCATCTATCGATCCAAATTCATAAATTGGTATCTTTTTACTTTCTGCAATTTGATTAAATTTTAATTTAGTTCTATCAGATGCATCCTTTGCTAAAATCATTAATTTGATTTTATTTTTATTTATATATTCTATACACGCATCAGTTCCAGAAATCACTTTTCCAGCTCTTGAACTAAGTCCTAATAATCCTAATAAATTTTCTTTATTTATCAATAATTACACCTCTTAAATTTTCATAGATTTCGTTATCAATTTTTTCTTCAAAAGTTTTTTCTAATCTTTTACTTTTAATAGCTTTTTCCAAACATTCCACATTATTACAAATATATGCACCTCTGCCATTTGCTTTTCCTGTTTTATCTATACTTATATTTCCATCTTTATTTTTTACTATTCTTATAAGATCTTTTTTATCTTTTTTTGTATTGCACCCTATACAACTTCTTTGTGGTAAACTTTTCAAAACAGCTCACTTCCTTACTTATATTGTATTACTTCTGCTTTATACATTATTCTATTTTTACTCTTCTTTATTTTCTTCTTCTTTATTCATTTCTTCTATCATTTTTCTAAATTGAGATTCACTCTTTATATCTATTTTCCAATTTGTTAATTTAGCTGCAAGTCTAGCATTTTGTCCTGCTTTTCCTATTGCTAATGATAATTGATCATCTGGAACTATTACTTGTGCAAACTTTTCTTCTTCTTTAATATCTACAGCTAACACTTGTGCTGGCAATATTGCAGCAGATATATATATTGATGGATCTTGATTCCACTCAATTACATCTATTTTTTCTCCATTTAGTTCATTGATTATATTTTGTATACGAATTCCTTTTTGACCTACACAAGAACCAACTGGATCTATATTTTCATTAGGTGAATATACAGCTACTTTACTTCTGCTTCCTGCATCACGTGAAATACTTTTTATTTCTATAACTCCTTCATATATTTCTGGTATTTCAAGTTCAAACAATTTTCTTACAAAGTCTGCATGTGCTCTTGAAACTATAACTTGTGGTGCACCTTTAACTCCTCTTTCTACATCTAAAACATATGCTCTTATTTTATCATTCACTTTGTATCTTTCTGTAGGAATTTGTTCTTTTAATGGCATTACACCTTCTAACTTTCCTAAATCTATTACAACAACTCCACCATCAGCTTTTTGTATTATTCCAGAAACGATTTCACCTTTTCTATCACTAAATTCTGTATATAATACATCTCTAGATACTTCTCTTATTTTTTGAATAATTACTTGTTTTGCAGTTTGTGCAGCTATTCTACCGAAATTTTTTGGTACTAATTCTATTTCAGCTACATCTCCTATTTCTAATTTTTTACTAACTTTTTTTGCATCTTCTAAACTAATTTGTAATTTGTCATTTTCTACTTCTTCTACTACATCTTTTTCTGCATATAAATGTATTTCTCCTGTTTCACCATCCATAGTAACTTTTACATTATCAATATTTGCATCAAAATTTCTTTTATATGCTGTTACTAATGCTGCTTCTATAGATTCTAATAAAACTTCCTTTTTCACACCTTTTTCTTTTTCTAATTCATCCATTGCTATTATTAATTCTTTACTATCTATTGCTAATGCTTTTTTTGATTCTTTTTTCATTTTTATCCTCCTCTTTTTTATTATTGCCAATTATAAAATTTTTTTATTATTGATATATTCTTTCTATCTAATTTTATTAAATCTTCATCTGTTATTTCTATAAAATTATCATCATACTTTTCTAATATACCAACATATTCTTTTTTATTATTTAATGGTTTAAACAATTTTACATAAATTGTTTCTCCTATATTTTTTTCTAATTGCTCATTTTTTCTAATTATTCTTTCTATTCCTGGTGAAGACACCTCTAAAAAGTATTGATCTTTTATATAATTTGCTTCATCTAACAAATCTGAAATTGCATCATTAACTTTTTCACAATCATTTAAATCTATTCCATTATCTTTATCTATATAAATTCTCAAAAAATAGTCTTTTCCCTCTTTTGTATAAATTACATCATATAATTCATAACCTAAATCATTTATAGGCTTTTTTATTAGGTTTTCTACTTTTTCTTCTATACTTGCCAAATTTTTTCCTCCTTAATTACGATGAAAGAGTGGGTCTTTGTTTCCCACTCTTTTTGTCAATTTATTTAGCATATTAATTATACTATATAAGTTTGCTAATTGCAAGCATTTTACTTGTTTTTTTCCATTTTTTATGTAATAATTAATAGCAATATAAAAATAAAATTCCAAGAATATTACTTAATTTTTTATATAAATATAAGGAGGAAATCACATTGAAAAATTGTTACTATAAATTAGAATACGACAAAATTTTACAAATATTATCTACTTATTGTAAGACAGATATCGGAAAAAACATAGCTTTAAACTTATTACCTTCTAATAACTCTTTAGAAGTAAAACATCTACTAAAAGAAACCTCAGAAGCTCTTATTGTTACTTCAAAGGCAGGCACCCCTCCTATTTGTTTTTTACCTAATATAGATTTATGGATAAAATATTTAAAAAGCAATCATACTTTATCTGCGAAAGCTTTATTAGAAATTGGAAAAACTTTAAAAGTATCGAGAGAATTAAAAGACTTTTTTCTTAATAATTCTAATATAGATGCTTCAAATTTTGAAATATTATTAAGTAATTTTAATTTATTATATACTAATACACAATTAGAAAACTTAATATTTAAAAGTATTATAGATGAAAACACTATATCAGATGATGCCTCTTCTACTTTATCTTCAATTCGACGTAATAAAAAAAGATTAGAACAAGATATAAAAGATAAATTAAACTCTATGCTTCATTCTTCAAGTTATTCAAAATACATCATGGAACCTATAGTAACTATTCGCAATGATAGATATGTTATTCCTGTAAAGATAGAGTACAAAGACAATATAAAAGGATTTATACATGATATTTCTTCTAGTGGATCAACTGTTTTCATAGAACCTATTACCGTTTTTGAATTAAACACAAAAATTTCTAATCTAAAAATAGAAGAAAATATAGAAATAGAAAAAATTCTAAAAAATATTTCTGAATCTATTTTGCCTATTTGTGAAAATCTCAAAGAAGATACTTTTTTAATTGGAAGATTAGATTTTATTTTTGCAAAAGCTCTATACTCTAAAAATATAACTGGAATAGAACCACACATTAATGAAAATAAAGAAATTAATCTTATAAAAGCAAGACATCCTTTAATAGATAGTTCTAAAGTTGTACCAATAGATATTTCTCTTGGAAAAAATTATAATTCTTTAATAATAACAGGACCTAATACTGGTGGTAAAACTGTTACTTTAAAAACAACTCGGTCTTTTAACATTAATGGCTGTAAGTGGTCTTCATATTCCAGCAAATGAAAACAGTAGCATATTTGTATTTGATAAAATTTTTGCATCTATTGGTGACGAACAAAGTATTCAAGAATCTTTAAGTACTTTTTCATCACATATGTTAAACATTATAGAAATTTTAAACTCTTTTAATGAAAATAGTTTAATTCTATTAGATGAACTAGGTTCTGGAACAGACCCTATTGAGGGTAGCTCTCTTGCAATAAGTATTTTAGAATACTTTTATAATCATAATGCACTTACACTTGCTACAACTCACTATCCTGAAATTAAAAATTATGCATTAGTAACAAAAGGATTTGAAAATGCATCTTGCGAATTTGATATAGAAAATTTAGCACCAACATATAAATTATTAATTGGTGTTCCACGGAAAAAGTAATGCTTTTGCAATCTGTAAACGTTTAGGATTACAAGAAGATATTTTAAACAGAGCATCTAAACTTTTAACAACAGATCATATAAATATTGAAGAATTGTTAAAATCTATATATGATAACAAATTACAAATAGAAAAAGAAAAAGAACTTATTGATAAGAACTTAAATCAAGTAGAATTATTAAGAAATTCTTTAGAGTCTGACTTATCTAACCATAAACAAAAAGAAAAAGAAATTTTAGAAAAAGCAAAAAAAGAAGCAAGGCAAATTCTATTAGATGCAAAAGCAAAAGCAACTAATATAATAAAAGATTTAAATGAACTTTCTGAATCTAACACATCTTTAAAACATGCAAATAATTTAAGAAACCAATTAAACACTTCCTTAAAAGATTATACTCCAAGCTTAGGTAAAACAGATATTGGAAGCTTAACATCTAAAGATATTACTATTGGAATGACTGTTTTAGTTAAAACACTTAATACTAAAGCTATAGTTCTAAGTCTTCCTAATAAGTCTAATGAAGTACAATTACAAATTGGAAATGCAAAAACGACAATGAATATTAACAAATTAGAAAAAGCAAATGCAGAAAAACAATCAAGTACTTATACAAAAAAATCTATAAATTTAAAATCAAAAAATATATCAAGTGAAATTAATGTTATTGGTCAAAATGTTGATGAAGCAATATTTGTAATTGATAAATACTTAGATGATTGTAGTTTAGCAAAAATATCTCCTGTAAGAATAGTACATGGCAAAGGTACAGGAAAACTAAGACAAGGTATTCATACTTTTTTAAAAACCAATCCACATGTAAAATCTTTTAGACTCGGAACATTCGGTGAAGGTGAAATGGGAGTTACTATAGTAGAAATCAAATAAAATATTGATGTAAAATTTTATCTAAAGTAAGTTTCATTATCAAAAACTTTTATCTAAGTTTTATGTTTTTATTATATTTTAAATCTTAAAGAAAAACAAAAATTTTTAGCTAAAAAAATTGTTAAATAATTTTTTCTTAATTAATATTTAAAATTTTTTATATACTAGAAGTTCCAAAAAATCTTCTCTTTTACCCAAAAAAAGAATGGCCTTTGTTCCATTCTTTTTTATTGTATTTTTAATTCTATAATAAATTCAAATTATATAATCTATTTTTTATAATTATTTACTAAAACTTTAATTAATTAATAATCAATAAATTTTATTTTTACTACTCTTCCTCTATAAATCTAAATTTATTTTACACAAATTTATTCATTTGAAGCTGTATCATTTGTATTGTTTTTATCTGAATTTTCTTCTGTTGAAGTATTTGATGTTACTGATGAATTTGTGCTGTTTCCATTTGTTCCATATAGTTTACTTAAATAACTTTGATAATCAAAAGGTTCAACAGTCTCTGGTGTTCCATAATCAACTCCATATGTCTCTACAGATAAACTTTTAATTACTGGTTTTTCTTTTGGCATATCTGATGATAAAGTATTTCCCTGTTCATCTTTTGGAGCTTCTTCATTTTCTCCTAATTCAGAACTTCTATATGTAACTTCTACATTTGATATTTTTTCTATTATATCATATCCTTCTATTACTTTTCCAAATGCTGCATAAGATCCATCTAAAGATGTATTATCAGATGTCATAATAAAAAATTGTGAACCAGCTGAGTTATACCCTTGTTCTGTTAACCCCATACTACTATAATCTGATCTTGCCATAGAAATAACACCTTTTGTATGTTTTAATGTATTTTCGTAATTATTAGCTAAGAATTCACCTTTTATTGCATAAGATTTATCTTCTGCACTATCACCAATTAAATCTTTTAATGATGGAGCTCCAGTTCCATCTCCATTTTTATCTCCACCTTGAATCATAAAGTTTGGTATTGTTCTATGAAATGTTAAATTATTATAAAATCCATTATTAGCAAGTTTTATAAAGTTTGCAACAGTGTTTGGTGCCTGATCTGGATATAATTCTATTTTTACAGTTCCATATCCTTCTACTTCCATTGTAGCTATAGGATTTTTTACTTCCATTGTAGCATTTTTATATACTCCAACTCCTACTATCCCTATTAATACAATAACTACTATAATAGCTATTCCTATCATTACATTTCTTCCTTTTTCCATTGTTTTTCCTCCAATTCCTTTTTATCTTTTTTGTACTACTCTTTTTATTATTTACAAGAGTTTTATTAAAATTGATTTTTTATCAATTATTAATCTATATTATAACATTAAATTATCAAAAACAAACTGTTCTTGCATTCTTTTTAAAGATTGTTTTATAGTTCTTGCTCTTATCTCTCCTATTCCTTCTACCTCATCTAATTTAGGAATATCTGCATCTAATATATGTTGGAAAGATTTAAAAGATTTAACTAAATTTTCTACTATACTACTTGGCATTCTTGGTATTTTATTTAATATTCTATAACCTTTTGTATATACTCCAACCTCATCATAATTATCAAAATCTTCATATCCTAAAATTCTTGCAATTAATTGAGGTCTCATTAATTCGTCATGTGACAATTCTTGTATTGCTTGTAATACTTCTTTAGAGTTTTTCTTTTTACCAGATGCTATATAATCTTTTATTATTAAAAGTTCTTCTTCTTCTAAATCTCCTATTAATTCTTCTAATTGCATTTCAAGAAGCCTTCCTTCTTCTCCAAGTTCATAAATTGCCCTTTGAACTTCATCTACGATTTTCATTACCATTTCTGCTCTTTGAATTGCAACAATAACATTTTCTAGTGTAACAATATCATTAAATTCATATTCATTTAATAAACTCAACTTGCTATCAAAAACTTTTTTGTATTTTTCTACTGTTTGAAGTGCTTGATTTGCTTTTGCACTTACTTTAGAAGTATCTTCTAACACATATCTAGAATTTCCTTTAAATATAGTAATAACATTTCTTCTTTGAGATATGCTTATAACTACTTCTCCAGATTGCTTTGCTGTACGTTCTGCTGTTCTATGCCTTGTTCCTGTTTCATTTGTAGGAATGTCCGAAGATGGTATTAATTGTGCATTAGCAAATAAAATACGTTTTAAATCTGCACTTAATATGATAGAACCATCCATTTTTGCAAGTTCATATAATCTAGATGATGTATATTCTACATCTAATCGAAAACCTCCGTCAACCAAGTCTAAAACTTCTTTTGAATCACCAATAACAATAAGTGCTCCGAGTTTTAGCTTTAAGAATGTTTTCTAGTCCTTCTCTAATTGCTGTACCTGGTGCAATTAGCTTTAATACATCTGTAATTAAATCTTCTTTTTTTAATGCCAAACTAATCCACTCCTCTAAAATGTGAATCGTCAAAAATGAAACAAAACATTCTGACAACATTCAAATTTCAAGTTAAAATCTTTTAAATTTCTAAATTTAAAAATATTTTTACTAATTTATATTTATTTACTACATAAATTTGTTATTTATTTTTCACTTTACCTCTTTTATAATTTTATTTTAATCCTAATTTTTTCATTGCATCATTTATATTTTTCATGCCTATTATATCTAATTTATAAGTTTCTTTCAAGAGTTTCTTGTTATTTTCTGGAATTAAACAAGTTTTAAATCCGAGTTTTTCCGCTTCTTTTAATCTTTTATCGATAAAATTCACAGCTCTAATCTCTCCTGTTAGTCCGAACTTCTCCTATAACTAATAAATCTTTTGGTATACTTATGTTTTTATAGCTTGATGCAACACATGTAATTATTCCTAGATCAACTGCTGGTTCTGATATTTTAATTCCACTTACTACATTTAAGTACACATCTTGACTTGAAAGATTTATTCCTGCTTTCTTTTCAAGTACTGCCATAAGAAGTGTTAAACGATTATAATCTACTCCATTTGCAGTTCTTCTTGGAAGACCAAAAACAGTATGTGATGTTAAAGCTTGAAGTTCTATTAAAAGTGGTCTTGTTCCTTCCATACTTGCAACAATAACAGATCCTGGTGGATTATCTTCCCTGTCAGAAATTAATATTGACGACGGATTTGTTATTTCCACCATTCCTTCATTTTGCATTTCAAACATTCCTACTTCATTTGTAGAGCCAAATCTATTTTTTACTCCTCTTAAAATTCTGTATGAAAAATATCTTTCACCTTCTATATATAACACAGTATCTACCATATGTTCCAAAACTCTAGGTCCAGCAATATTTCCCTCTTTTGTTACATGTCCTATTATAATTGTAGTTATTTGATTTGTCTTACATATTTTCATTATTCTAGCTGTTATTTCTCTTACTTGGCTTACAGTTCCTGCTGCAGATGTTATTTCATCTGAATACATTGTTTGTATAGAATCTATTATTACTAATTTGGGATTTATTGAAAGTATTTGTTCTTGTATCACATCTATATCGGTTTCTCCTAAAAATAAAATATCATCATTATTAATTTTTAGTCTATCTGCACGTATTTTTATTTGTTCTGCAGATTCCTCTCCAGAAACATAAAGAACCTTTCCGTTCACTTTGTATTTTATCACATAATTGTAAAATTAATGTAGATTTACCAATTCCGTGGTTCACCACCAACTAATACAAGCGATCCTTTTACAAGTCCCCCTCCTAATACTCTGTCTAATTCGGATGACCCGAGTACTTATTCTTGTAGCATCTTTTCCTACCACTTCATTTAAACTTCTTGGAATAGCACTTTTTTTACTATTTTCTCCTTTTACAAGTAAATTTGATGTTTCCTTTTTTATTTTTTCTTCAAAAAATGTATTCCATTCATTACATCCGCGGACATTTTCCAAGCCATTTTGCAGATTCATATCCACAACTATTACACACAAATACTGTTTTTGTTTTCGCCATTTTATCCTCCCATAATAAATACTAAGTTAAAATTGTAAGTCTAACATATTAGCTCACCCTATTTTAACTTAGTACTTTAACAGAAATCTCATCTGTTAATTTTTGCTTATTTTAACTTTTTAACTATCTTAAATTAATTTATTTTTACCATACATTTTCATTTAAAGAATCTAAAGCAATTATAAACATTGCATGTGACCATCCAAGCCCAACTACCCAATTAGACTTTAGTGATGAATTATCTACTTGTTCTGCTAAAAATCCGTGCTCTGTTGCAGTATTTACAACAAATTCAAGACATTCTAAAGCCTTTTCCTTATTTCCTAACTTACTGTAATATAAAGACATCCATAAAGTTGCAATTGGCCATGGGTTATTTCCACACATATAATTGTCTTTTTCAAATCTTAAGTAACCTCCGTGAAAAAGTCCTTAATGTCATTTCAATTTTATTAACAGTGTTTTGCACTTTCTTTTCACTTGGCGAAAAAATTTCAAATGGAGTTACTATTCCTAAAATACTAATATCTGAATTTTCATCTAATGTATTTCTTTTCAAAACTTTTTTATTATCATCATACAAATTATTTAATATGTATTTTTTTATCTCAACATTATACTTTTCAATTTCAGCTTTAACTTTTTCTATTTTTTCTTGTTTTATTCTATTGTTTTTATAACTTTCATATATTACATCATATATATTAGTCATAGAATTAAAAGCTGCACAAATACTTGCTAGAGAATATAAATGAATTCCTTCATTCATTTCCCACAAGTCATAACTTACATGTTTATACAAGCTGTCTTTATATCCATATTTTTCTTCTAGTTCTTTTTTTACTTTATCAGTTTCTTCTATTTCCAATAGATTTTTAACATATTTAATTAAAAACTCTATTGCTTTTTCACACATTTTTATATTATCTCTTAAAAATTTTTCTTCTTTTTTTATTTTATAATGTTCATATACTCCATATACTACACTTGCTGTTTCATCTATTTGATATCCCCAACAAGGTGCAAGTCTTCCATCTGTAAAAAATCTCTGTTCCCACATTCCATTTTTGCTTTGAGTTTTTTTACAAAATGTATTATAAAATTTTTCTGTTTGATCATACATGCCTAATAAATCTAAAGCTTTTGTTACAAATATTGCATCTCTTGTCCAACAATATCCGATATCCTCCACTTTTTTGTCTATTTTCATCCATTTCCATACTTGCTATAATTCCACCTGTTTTTTGATTTGTTAAAAGTGGAAATAATAATATTGTCCTTTTATAGATATCATAAACTTTATCACCATAGTTTTTTTCTTTTAAATTATAATATTTTTCTATATATTTCTCCCAAAACTTTTTTACTACATTAAATTCTTTTTGCGAATCTATTTTTCTAATTTTGTCTATTTCATTTGCTATATCTTCAAAAGAACCAGACTTACTATTATCTTTTGCATAAACATAAATACATATCTTTTTGCTCTCTCCTGGCTTTAATACATCTAAGTCATATCCTATGCTAGAATCATTTGTCATTCCAATATAATCTTTGCCATAAATTACTCCGCTTCTTATATTATCTTTTGAATTATGTAGTTGTTTATACGCAATTTTTCTATCTGAAAAAATTGCAAATGTGGAATCATAACTATACTGTAACAAAGAATCATTAAAAATTCTTGCTGATACTGCATCATTTACACTTTTCATAAATCCAGAATGAATTAAAAAGTCTATTTTTAAATCTATAGAATTATTATTTTTTAGTGTATATTGTTTTATTATTATATCTTTTTTTATTGTAACAAAATCTATTTGTTCTATTTGTAAATTAAAATACGTATTTTCTATATTAGTAGTTAAAATATTTGTATCTTCTACATATTTTTGACTATAATGATTATTTATATCATCATGTAAATATATAATTGCAGAATCATTTATTTTAACTCCGAACATGGAAGAAATCAACATTTTGTTTATAATCTACCGTTGGATAAGCTATTCTAAGTAATTCTCCTTTATCAGAATAGCTAGCAAGCATTCTCCCATTTCCTATTAAAGCATCATTAATATATTTATCCATAAAAAATCCTTCCTTTTTCTTTTGTTCTTAACTTAGACATTATTTATTTTCGACAATTTTTACAATTTGTCTTTCTAACTCTTTTATCCTATCATTTAATTTTGCAATTTCTTCATCATTAGCATATTCTGTTAAAATATCTTCTTTTACAATTGATTCCATATCTTCTAGTTCTTCTTTCAATGTTTGCATTCTTCCAAGAACTTCTAAACGTACATATTCTTTTGCTCGTTTGTTTTCTACTTTTCCAACTACATTTATCTTATCATCTAATTCATAACATTCACCAAAATCTGGTATTGTAACTGGTATATTTGTAGTTTCAATAATTTTATTTCTTAAAACAACTTGTCCTTCTGGTTCCCCATGAACTAAAAATATATGTTTAGGCTTTCTAATGAATGAATATACGAAGTTAAGTAACCATTCTTGATCTGCATGTCCTGAATATCCTTCTATATATTCAATTCTTGCATTTACTGCAATATCTTCCCCAAATATTTTTACAATTTTTGCTCCATCTACTATTTTTCTTCCAAGCGTACCTGGTGCTTGATATCCTACAAATAAAATTGTACTTTTTGGATTCCATAAATTGTGTTTTAAATGATGTTTTATTCTACCAACTTCACACATACCACTTGCAGATATTATTATAGAAGATTCATTTCTTTCATTTAATTCTTTTGATTCTTCAGCAGTTTTTGTGAATTTAAGTCCAGGAAATTCAAGTGGATTATCCCCACTTTTTATAAGTTTTTGTGTTTCCTCATCAAATAAGTCCATATTTTCTGCAAAAACTTCTGTTGCTGATATTGCAAGTGGACTATCTACGTAAACAGGAGCTTTCATAAGAGTCTGATACTCCTTATAAAATTCCTCGTTATGTTCAGTATCTTTTAAATTATTCAATTCGTATAATATCTCTTGCGTTCTTCCAACAGCAAAAGAAGGAATTACTACAGTACCACCTTTAGATAACGTTTCTGAAACAATTCTTAAAAACTCTTGTGCCTTTTTGTCATTTCTTATATGCAATCTATTTCCATATGTAGATTCCATAACCAAATAATCTGCACTTTCAATCATAGTTGGTTCTGATAATAATGGAATATCATTATTTCCAATATCTCCTGAAAAAACTACTTTTGTTTCTTTTTCCCCTTCTTTAACCCAAACTTCTATTATACTAGAACCAAGCATATGTCCTGCATCATTATATCTAACATGGATATTTGGATCAATTTCTATTATTTCATCATATTTTACTGGTTTAAATACCTCTAAACACCTAGCTGCATCTTCAGCTGTATATATAGGAGGAATTGCTTTTTCACCTTTTCTTTGTCTTTTTTTATTTTTCCACTCAGCTTCCATTTCTTGAATATGTCCACTATCAGGTAACATTATTGAACATAAGTCACAAGTTGCTTTTGTAGCATATATAGGACCTCTATATCCTTCATTATATAATTTTGGTATTCTACCTGAATGATCTATATGTGCATGTGTTAATAACATAAAATCAACTGTAGTTACATCATATAAAAATGGTGCCTCATTTTCTAATTCATCTTTTGCTTGCCCTTGATATAACCCACAATCTACTAAAAATTTCTTTCCTGCTCCTTCTACTAAAAAATTAGAACCTGTAACAGTTTTTGTTGCTCCTAAAAAAGTAATCTTCATAAACTAATTTCTTCCTTTCTTCTTTCGATAAATTGTAAATAGCTTTAACTATTCATAACAAAAATTTCTATACAAATAATTTTATTTTTTTTCTTAATTTTATATCATTTTCTTTTATTGAAAAATCCTTTTTAGTTTCTAATACATTGCCATCATAATATTTTACTATTATTTTTTCATCTTCTTGAGATAAAACTATGTGTACATTTTCAAGTGTAATCATCTTTGTATTAAATATCTCTTCTAAAATAGATTTATTATATTCTTTTTTACTAGATACTTTTTCTAATACTTTTAATTCCTCTGCTTTTTTTATAATACTTGATATTATAATTTCATTTTGCTTGTTTAATCTTCTATCTTCTCTTATTGTTCTATCCTTTTTATATTTCAAAAATCTATAATATCTATATTCATAAATTAAATCTATCATATTTTTTTTCAAATCACACTTATCAATTTTTATTTCAAAACAATTTAAAAATTCTTTTTGTAATTCTAAAATGCATTGACTGATTGGTTCCTTTTTGTCTTCTCTTATATTTAAGTTATCAAAAAAACTTTTATTTTCTTCTAATTGTTTCTTCATTTCTATAAATTTCTTAGGATCCATTAAATCATTATATTCTTTTATCTCTTGCAATAAGTCATTTCTTTCTGCTTCAAGAATATCTACTAAATTGCTAATACTAAAGATCTTTTTTTCTTTTGGTAAAGCTTCATTTCTTTTATCATATTCTTCTTTTAATAAATCTACATCATTTAATTTTTGGTCTATTTCTTTAATTTTATCAGTTAATTCCTTTTTATCTTTTGTTATTCTATTTAAAAAATCCTCTTTGTTTTCTAACATATTGAGCTTTTTATCAATTTTTTCATTTTCGATTATTACCTGTTCTTTAAATTCATCATCTTTAGTGCTTTTTATAAATATACAAGCACTAAAAAATTTATTTAAAAAAGCTTTAGCTGCCTCTCCATACTCTTCTTGCAATTTGTTACATATCTCTGTTTTTATTTTTCTTTTATCTTCTAGGTTAGTTATTCTAGTCAGTTCTTTATAACCTAATAATATTAATAAATTTTGATATATCAAATTATATTGTAAAGAATTTATATTATCTATCATACTGGTCCATGACCATCCATTAAAATCTCTTATTACTTCCGAATTATTTAAAGCTCTTCCCTCATTTAATACTTCTATTACAGCATTATCCAAAAAAGCTTTTCCCTCTAATTTTTCTAATTGATTTGTTTTGTACATTGCATATAGTAACACATCTTCACTTGGAAAAGTCTTTAAACTTCCTTCTTCTAAATTAACAAAATATTTTTTTTGATTTTTTGAACTTTTTGGTTTCATAACATCTATCTTGTTACAATATTTAAATATAATTTTTATTAAAGATTCTATAAACTCATCTCTAGTTGGAACTTCTCTTTTAACTACTTTGTAATCTGAATAAAAATTTTCTATTTTATAAAATATGCTTAAAAGGAGATTTTGGGCCTCCTCGCTAAAAGTTTTTTTGTCTAAAATCTCCTCTAATTCTATATTGTAATCTTTAACATTAATATTAAACCTAGATAATATTTTTTGTTTTTTCAATATACCTCTCCTATTCTCGCTAGAATCTTAACTAATAATATTATTGCGCATTTTGCATTTTTAATTCTTCCCAGCGTTCTTTAGTCATTAGTACCTCTCTTGGCTTACTTCCCTGATATCCAGAAATAATACCTCTTTCTTCCATTTGGTCTATAATTCTTCCAGCTCTTGCATATCCAACTTTAAATCTTCTTTGTATAAAAGATGTTGATGCTTGCCCTGTTTCAACAACAGTATCTATTGCATCCATTAAAAATGGATCCGAATCATCATCAGAATCTTGTTCCATTGATTCTTTATCTGTATTATTTGCTTTTTCTATTTTATCTAGTATATCTTCACTATATGTTGCTTCACCATTATTTTTTACAAATCCTACTATTTTTTCAACTTCTTTATCTGATACAAATGCACCTTGAACTCTAACAGGTTTTGCTGCTCCAGAAGGATAAAATAACATATCACCTTTTCCCAGTAATTTTTCAGCGCCTACCATATCTAATATTGTTCTTGAATCCACTTGTGATGATACTGCGAAAGCTATTCTTGAAGGTATGTTTGCTTTAATGATACCTGTAATAACATCTACAGAAGGTCTTTGCGTAGCAATTACTAAATGCATTCCTGCCGCTCTTGCCATTTGTGCAAGTCTACATATTGCATCTTCTACATCTTTTGGTGAAACCATCATTAAATCTGCAAGCTCATCTATAATAATTACTATTTGAGGAAGTTTTTCTTCTCCGCCTTCCTTTGTTACAGCTTCATTATACCCTTTTATATCTCTAACATTTTTATTTGCAAACAAACTATATCTTTTAACCATTTCTTGAACAGCCCACGTTAAAGCTCCTGCCGCTTTTTTAGGATCTGTTACTACTGGAATTAGCAAATGTGGTATTCCATTATATACAGAAAGTTCTACTACTTTTGGATCTACCATAACTAGTTTTACTTCACTTGGTTTTGCTTTATAAATAATACTAGTTATTATAGTATTTATACAAACACTCTTTCCAGAACCTGTAGAACCTGCAATTAAAACATGAGGCATTTTTGCAATATCAGCTATTACTTCTTTACCTGCAACATCTTTTCCTAAAGCAAATGCAAGTTTTGATTTATGTTCTTTAAAATCTTCTGTATCTATTATATCTCTTAAATGCACTATTTCATTTTCTTTGTTTGGGACTTCTATTCCTACAGCTTGTTTTCCTGGTATTGGTGCTTCTATACGAATAGTCTCTGCTGCTAAATTAAGAGCTATATCATCTGCTAAATTTGCTATTTTACTAACTCTTACACCCTCTGCAGGCTTTAGTTCATATCTTGTTATAGCAGGTCCTACTGATACGTTTTCTACTTTGGCTGAAACTCCAAAACTATATAATGTTTTTTGAAGTTTAGAAGCTGTATCTGTAACAGCTTTTTTTCCACCCTTTATGCCCTTTTTTTCACCTTCACTTAAGAATGTAATTGGTGGAAATTCATAATTTTCATCTTCTACAGTTAAAGTATGTTCTAATTGCAATACTTCTTTAACTTTTTCTTCTTTTGTTTCTTGCTCTTGTTTAAATAGATTTTCTTCTATAAATTCTGGTGCCTGTTTACTTGTTTCATCTTTCATTCCTAATGGGACTATGTCATCTTTATTATGTTTAAATTTCTTTAATAATCCACCTTTTGATTCTGTTTCTTCTTCTAAATTGTTTATTGTTAATTGATCTACTTCTAAAGCTTGTCTTCTTCTTTCTTCTTCTTCTCTTAATCTACGCTCTTTTTTAGTTTCTTTTCTTGGTATATCTATATCTTCTTCAACATTGTATATTTTATTACTCTTAACAGGTCTTCTTTCTTCTTGCTTTCTTTGTTCTCTTATAGCTACTGCTCTTTCTTCTTTTCTTTCATTTTTCTTTTCTTGTCTATCATATAAAAAGTCTGATATAAATTCTGTTGGTTTAAATCCAAATATAAATACAATCGATATAACAGTAACACCTAAAGCCAAAATAACCGTTCCAAGCATTCCAAGCATTTTTATAAAAGGAATTGCTACAAGGGTTCCAACAACACCCCCACCTATATTTTTTTCTCCGAAGCGAATATGCTTGTTTTAATATATCTCCAAGCTCACTTTCTTCAGTTATATTTCCTATAGATATTTGATATATACTCATGACTGCCGAAACACATAATATCACTATTAAATATTGTATTAGTTTCGACATAAAATATTCTTTATCATCATATGCTAAATATATCCCTATTGCGAACGTTCCAACTGGAATTATGTACTTTATAAATCCAAAAAGACCTCCAAGCATTGGGCTCAAATGTTCTCCTATATATCCTGATTCTGCATATATTAAAACTGCAAGTAGTATACTAATAACAATCATAACTACTACTGCAACGTCTAAATTACTTTTCTTTTGTTTCTTTTTACTCTTTTTTGCTTTTGCCAATTTCAGTCCACCCCTTATAATATAAAGTCAAACACATTCTATCACAAACAAATTTTTTTTTCTACAAAAATAAATTGTTTTTATTAATAATTTTTATTCTTGTAAATTTATTGCATAGAATATTTATATTATAACAAATCTAGAGAATTTTCCTATAATATAAAAATCAGAAATCGGAAATCAATTTTTTAAAATTGACTTTCAAAACCGATTTCTGATTTTACTATCTTATTGTAATTCTTTTCTATTGTTTTGTACAATTTTCAAAGCATCTTCTAAAGCTACTTCTAATCCTGCTAATATGTTATCAGCATAATCTTTTGTTCCTTTAGAAATTTCTCTTGACATCTCATTTGCAGTTTCAATTATTTCTGCTTTCTTTTCATATGCTTTTCTTGTTATTTCATGCTCATCTATCATTGATATTATTCTATTTTCAGCTTCTTTTACTATATCATCTGCTTCTTTTTGAGCCTCTTCTAATATACGTTGTCTTTCTTCTTTAACCCATTTTGCTTGTTTTAGCTCATCCGGTAATTTTAGTCTTACTTCTTTTATAATTTCTAAAACTTCGTCTTTATCAACAACACATTTAGTAGAAAAAGGAACACCTTTGCTTCTCTCTAATATATCTTCTAAAGTTTCTAATAAAGTAAATATTTCCATGATTAAACCCCTTTCAACTTAAGAATATGAGACTCACACGCCCATACTTCCTACAATCATATACTTTAAGATTTAGTTCTTTCAAACCATCTAGATCTCTTTCTTTTTGATCTGTTTCTATGATTATCTTTCCGTTTTCTTTTAATAACTTTAAACACAAAATTGTTTTTACAGCATCTATAGATATGTTTGCATCATATGGGGGATCTAAAAATATAATATCAAATTTTATATCTTCCTCTCTTAATTTTTCCAAACATGCTTTATAATCTTTGTTAATAACAATTGCTGATTCTGTAAATCTTGTCTTTTGTAAATTTTTCTTTATAATTGTTATTGAATCATGTGATTTATCACATAAATAAGCTTTTTTACATCCTCTACTTATAAATTCAATTCCTATTGAGCCACTACCAGCAAACAAGTCCAATACAGTAGTAGTTTCATCTATATCTTTTTGCAATATATTAAATAAAGATTCCTTAACTCTATCTAATGTTGGTCTTGTTTTTAAACTATCTATTGTATCTAATTTAGTTCCTCTTGCAGTTCCACTTATTACTCTCATAGGCCCCTCTTTTTCTATTCATATTTTATATTTTTTTATTAATATGTCAATATAAATCATTAAAATGTAACATATATTTAATACGTTTGTAATACTAAATATATAATGTTTAATATTATACACTACTTTTTTGTTTTTTTCAATACAAAAAGCAGAGGCTATAATCTTAAAAAATAACCCCCGCTTTATCTTGTGTGTACCTTATTTTACGCATCTTTTTTCATATCTTTAATTAACTCTAATTGAGAAATCAAAAGTGACTCCATTTTAGCTTTATAGATGTCAAATTGTTTTTCTACATCTTCTAGCTCTTTTTTCTTAAGAACTATAGTTTGAGTCAAATCATCTGCTGATTTTCTAGCTGATCCTTCTGCCTCTTTAACTATTTGTTCTGCTTGTTGTTTTGCAATATTTTTTACTTCATCTGCTGCAGATTGTGCCATTACTAAAGTATTTTGAAGTGTTCCTTCTATTGTTTTATAGTGTTCTATGCTTTTTTCTAATTCTTCTATTCTTCTTTTATTTTCAGAAGCTTCTTTGTACATTTTTTCATAATCTACAGTTAATTGATCTAAGAAATCATCAACTTCTTCTACGCTATAACCGTTCATAATTTGTTTTGCAAATTTTTTATTTTCTATATCAAGTGGTGTATACATATTAATTCCTCCCATACTTTTTTTATGAACGTAAATCTTTCAATTATTCATTGCCATTGTTTCTAAGCCATGAAACTGAAAGTTTGTTCTTTATTTCTTCTCTTGCCATATCAGTTGTTATATCATAGTTATATGGTGCAATTAAAAATATAGAATTTGAAATTTTTTGAATATGTCCATCTAATGCATGTACAGCTCCGCTAATAACATCTACAATACGTCTTGCAACATCTTTATTTACATATTCTAAATTAACAATTACTGATTTTTTCTCTTTTAATAAATCACATATATTTTCTGATTGTTCAAAAGAGGTTGGTTGTGAAATAACCATTTTAACTTGTTGCATTTGTGGCATGCTTACAATTTTATTATTGTTACGTTTTCCCCATACTCTTTTTTCTTCTACTTCTTCATCTTCTTGATTATATTCATCATCCATATTATAGACATTTTCATCTTCTTTTTCTTCTGCTGTGTCCATTCCAAACAAATCCCACACTTTATTCATAATAGCTCCTGACATCCTTATAACCTCCTAATACCTCTCTTCATTTGCATTTTTATACTGGTAATAGTATCTAACTTTTTATTTGATTTGTCAATACTTTTTGCTTTTCGTAACAATAATTTAATATTATTGTAATATTAATGTAATATTATTTAATTGACTTAAATTTATCGTCTGTTATATTTACTAAAACCTCATCATACATATTAATTGACTTTTTAGTTCCCATTTGTTTTAGATCAAATCCTAATGACTCTAACTCATCACTTGAATAATTAGAAACAATTGAATATTTATCATTTTGTTTTAATATTTTTACATAAACTTTTTCTAAATATCCAGCTCTTTGTCTTACTACACATGCAATATCATTTTCATATACTATTGCAGTATTTGGAACTTTTAAGCCACTAGCACTCCACCAAATTATATCAAACGATATTTTTCTATATGATGTTAATTCTTCTACATAATCTTGTATTCTAAGTACAAGAACTGTATCATCTCCATCTGTTCCAATATATTTTATTTTTGCATCAACTTCTTTGCTGTTTGGCAATCTTATCTTTATTTTTTTACCAACTTCTGCTTGCTTTGCTTCATCAGAGTCTACAACAGTTGCAATATAGCACTCAAAATTATCAATTACTTTTCCTTTTTCATTACTAGATGCTATAACCTGACTTGTTTTAACATTTAATTTTTCCAAAAACTCTTTATTTATTACTGAAAAATCTTGTGTTTGTAAAACGTTTTCTAGACCATCTACACGATAAGAAACAACTCCACTAATTGGTGCATTAACATATTCTGAATTATTATTAAGTTGTTTTTCATATGTGCTTCTTTCATCTATTAATTTTTTTATATATGATCCAGCTGGACTAAGTTCTCCAGCTATTTTAGCTTTTTTAGTTACATATGTATTAATATCATTTTTATATTCTTTTATTTTTTGAATATCATTTAATTCATATAAGTCACTAAGTTTTGACTCTATTTGTGTATCTAATAATTTTATATCGCTTGAAAATAAGCTATTATCCTTACTCATAGCTTCTTGTATTTTTTTATCTAAATCTTCTATCTTTTTTACTAAATTTTCCTCATTATTAGAATAATATCTAAAAACAGGGTCTCCTTTAGATACTTTTTCTCCTTCTGTTTTTATTGGAACCAAGCCATTTTTATAATTTTCTCCTTCAACTACAGTTTCATTTCTTATAATATATCCTGTTGCTGATTCTTCAAAATAAAGTTTGCCGATTTTCCACCAAAAAAGTATCTACCGGATTTGTTATAAGTTTAAATAGCATAATACCCGCATATACAACAATTATTAGTAATAATATAAAAATAATTTTTTTCTTATTATTTTTATAAAAGTTATTTTTTACTTTTGTATCATCTTTTTTCACTTTATACCCTCCAAAATAATTTTTATATTATTTTGTCTATCTTCTAGTCCATCTAACCATTTTATATTTTCATATCTTTTAAACCAAGTTATTTGTCTTTTTGCATATCTTCTTGATTCGCGTTTTATCTTTTCTATCATTTCATCTTCTGTTATTTCATTTTTTAAAAATTCTACTACCTCTTTATATCCAAGTCCTTGCATTGCTGTAGGAAAACTATTGTACTTTTTTACTATATTTTTTACTTCCTCTATTAATCCTTGTTTTATCATAATATCAACTCTTAAATTGATTCTTTCATAAAGTTTTTCTCTTTCCATATTTATTCCAAACAACTTAAAATTAAATGGATTATCTTTTTTTCTCGATTCAATCTCTTGCATAGTTTTAGTTTTTCCTGTAGCTTTATATATTTCTAAAACTCTAAAAATCCTTTTTTTATCATTTACACTTATTTTTTTCATTGCCTCTGGATCTATATTGTTTGCCATATTATATACAGCTTCTAGTCCATCTTTTTTAGCTAATTCTTCCAACTTGTTTCTATAGTTTATATCTATTTTTATATCATCATATTCAATTCCATTTACAAGTGAATCTATATATAAACCTGTTCCTCCAACAACAATTGGATATTTTCCTTTTTTTATAACATCATTAATAGCTATAATAGCATCTTTTTTATATTTTGCAACACTATATCTTTCTTCTGGTGATACACATCCGAATCAAATAATGTCTAATGCCCTGCATTTCTTCTTTAGTAGGTTTTGCTGTTCCAATATCCATATCTTTATATATTTGCATAGAATCTGCAGATATAATTTCTCCGTTTATTTTTTTTGCAAGTTCTATAGACAAAGCTGTCTTTCCTGACGCTGTAGGTCCACATATAACTATAACATTTGATTTTATCATTTTAATCTTTCCTTATCTATTTAATTATCTTCTTGAAAACTTTTTTTCTATATCTATTTTTGACATTTTTATTGCTGTTGGTCTTCCGTGCGGACATGTAAACGGATTTGGTAACACAAGTAATTGTCTCATCAAATTATCTACTTCTTGTTTTGTTAAAGCCATATTAGCTTTAACAGCAGATTTACATGCAAGTGTTGCAATAAATTTTTCTTCTATTTCTTGTTTTGCTGTTCTTGCAACAGTATTTATTTCGTCTAATGTTTCTAAAAATAGTTCTTTTGTTTCTAAATCTATACATATATTTGGAACTCCTGAAATTTTTATAGTATTTTCTCCAAATTCCTCTAATGTAAAACCTGCTTTTTCAAATAATTGCATATTATCTTTAGCAATTCCCATTTCTTTATGTGTTAATGTAATTATATCTGGCAATAGCATTAGTTGTGATTCTTTTGGACCATCTGAATAATAATTCTTTTTTATTTTTTCATACATTATCCTTTCGTGTGCAGCATGTTGATCTATAATATACATTTCTTTATCCATTTCTATTATTATATATGTAGAAAAAGCAATTCCTATAAATTTATAATTTGGAATACTACTATAACTATCATCATTAAATATGCTTATATTCTCTGTAGGAACAGATACTATGGAATCATCTATTTTATACTTTTCACCTTCATCTTCTACTTTTGACTCTGACATAGGTAGTTTTCCAAACATTTTAGCATACATTTCATCAAAATTTTTGTCATCAGCTTCCATCTTATTTTCTTTAAGAGCATTTATTTGTTTTAATATATTTTGCATATCCTCTTCTTTTACTGGTTCAAACTCTTTATTTGTTATTTCTTCATTTTTTTCTATATTTTCATTTTTTATTCCTATAATTTGATCAGGTATATTAACATCTTCTTTAACATCTATTGTTTCATCAATTTTGTTTATATCTTCTTTTTTATTTTCTATATTAACTTCTTTCTCATTTTTATCATCTTTGTTTTCTTCTTTGTTTAGATCATTTTTTATTTCTTCTTTAGCTACTATTTTTTCTGCTTCTTTATTATTTAAAGTATCTATACTTACTTTTTCTTCTTTTGCATCATTTTTCTTACTATATATATCCTCTATTATATTATGTTGTATTTTTTCCTCATTTGATTTAGTAACACTTGCAGAATTATCACTAATTATTTTTTTAAATAAACTTGCAAATGCAGGATTAATACTCTCTAATTTTTCTATACTGCTTTTCTTTTCATCATTATTATTAACTATATTATTTACTACACTTTCTTCTTTTTTTACTTCTACCTTTTCTTCCGATCTATCTTCTTTATAGTTTTTTTCTGTTTCTCTTACTAAATCAGATTGAAGTAAAGTTTCTTTTATAGCATGATATACAGCTTTAAATACTTTACTTTCTTCTTCAAATCTTACTTCTAATTTAGCTGGATGTACATTTACGTCTACTTTATGTGGATCTATTTCTATATTTAATATTAAAAATCCATATTTTCCTATTGTTAGCATTCCCTTAAATGCTTGTTCTGCACTACTTGTTAAAGCTTTATCTTTTATAAATCTTTTATTTACAAAAAATAGCTGATTAGATCTATTTGAACGTGCAATTACTGGTTTTCCAACTACTCCAGTAATTCTTATATCATCATATGTATAATCTACATTTAATATATTTTCTGCAATGTCTTTACCATAAATATTATATATTACACTTTTACTGTCACCATTTCCTGTAGTTTGTATTATTGTTTTTCCAGAACTTATTAGTCGTATTCCAATATTTGGATTAACAAGTGCAATTCTAGTAACAGCATCTTCTATATAACCTGCTTCTGTAAAATCCTTTTTTAAAAATTTATATCTAACTGGTGTATTAAAAAACAAGTTTTCTACTGTTATAGTAGTTCCTTTTGGACATCCTATTTCTTCTTTGCTTAATATCTTTCCTCCTTCTACTACGATTTTATATCCAACACTATTTTCTTCTGTTTTTGATATTAATTCTACTCTGCTAATTGCCGCAATACTTGCTAAAGCTTCACCTCTAAACCCCATAGATTTCACAGTCTCTAAGTCTTCTGCTTTTCTTATTTTACTTGTTGCATGTCTTTCAAAAGCAATTTCCATATCGTCTGGTAAAAAGCCTTTTCCATTATCTGTTATTCTTATATATGATATCCCGCCATTTCTTGTTTCTATTGATATATTGGTTGCACCTGCATCAATTGAATTTTCAACTAATTCTTTAACTACAGAAGCTGGTCTTTCTATAACTTCTCCAGCTGCTATTTTATTTATTGTTAAATCATCTAATAATACTATATTTCCCATTTTGTGCCTCCAAATTCTATATAACCTTTAATGTTTTTTGAAATTATATCACTAATTCGCTCTTTTTGTATAGATTATTTCATACTTTTTTTATTTTAGCAATATGCTTTTTCTAAATGTAACACTTTTTAAATTTTAGAATAATATATACCATACTAAAGAACAAGAAAAACATTCTTTATAGGAGGTAACTAATATGGGAAATTGTTGTAATAATAGTGAAGTATTATGGTTCATTATTCTATTTTTACTACTTTTCTGCAGCTGTGGTAACAGAGGATGTTGCAATAACGACTGTGGATGTGGTTGCTAATCTTAATTTTTAAAGATTTGTAACTTTTTGTACATTTGAAAGGGGGGAATTTTTATGCCAGAAAACAGAGGTTGTGGATGCGGATGCGGCTTTGGATTTGGAGATGACTGCATTTGGATAATAATTGTATTAATATTAATATGCTGCTGTTGCGGTGGTGGTAGAGGATGTTGCTAATTTTTAGTAATAAAAACTATTCGCTCGATTAAAAAAATATTTGTTTTTATAATTCATATAAAAAAAGAAGGTTTTATATTAAAATCCTTCTTTTTCCTTTTTATTTATCCTAAATATTTTTCTAATTTATGTTTCAAATTCATAGTTATTATAAAAACTTATTACCTCAAGTTTAAATTCACCTGTTTAAATTTTTTAATCTTCTAATTTATATATCAACAAAAAAATCTTTCTGCTAATATATTATCTACTGCTATTAATTTATAATATATATCAAATCTTTACATACAAAAAAATAACAACTTTCAAATTCTTAAAAGTTGCTATTTTTCACTGGTTGGGCTGGCTAGATTCGAACTAGCGCATGCCAGAGTCAAAGTCTGGTGCCTTACCGCTTGGCTACAGCCCAATATAAGTTGTTTTTAAAATGGGGTGGAAGATGGGACTCGAACCCACGGCCTCTAGTGCCACAAACTAGCGCTCTAACCAACTGAGCTACATCCACCATCAAATGCACCCTCTAACAAATGCATTTATAATTTTAAACCATTTTAATATTTTTGTCAACTATTTTGTTACTTATTTTTTATATTTTTATTTTTTTCTTACAATTTTCATTTAACCTTTTATTTAATGTATTCAACATTTTCTATTTTTTAATACATCAACAATTTAATATTACTCTCTTGCACATAAAATTAGTCTGTATTTATTATTTGAATGACAAGTAACTAATGTAATTTCTCTTTTTCCTGCAGTATCTCTTTGTGCATATGAATAATCAGCTTGAGGAGTTATATATTTACTGTATATTGTATATTCTACCCTATTTCCAGATAAATCTGTAATATATACCTTATCTCCTTCATTCATTTTTTTGTTACTTCCAAAAAATGTTCCATTTCTATAATTATGCCCTATAATAACTGTATTACCAACTTTATTTAATCCGAGCTCCATATTGCACAGCAACAGACACATCAATAGATTTAGCATTAGTTAACGTCTCCAAAACAGGATATTGAAGTCCAACCTTTGGAAGTTCAATTTTACCTAATACTCCATATCCCCTATATGTAAGTCCATAATTTACATTTTTATTATATGTTCTGCTAGTAGATTGGCTTGTATTTGTTGTATTAGTATCTTCTTGGTTTGTTTGTTCTTCATCAACATCTACTACTATTTCATTATTTTCGGCTATATATTGATCTATTTTATTTATCTCATCTTGTGCATCTGCTGCATTTTTATATTTTTTAAAAAAGTAATCATATCCTATAAAACCTATTGCTCCAATAATCATTATTATTACTATAACTAATATTATATTTAAAAAAGTATTAAACTTTTCTCCAGTCATTGCTCTTCTTCCTCCTAAATTTAACTATTACTATTATAACATATTAAAATTTAAGATTCTATACTTTTTTACTATCCTACTATTTTATCTCCTAATTTTTTTCCACCAAGCAAATGAAAATGTAAATGCATAACTTCTTGTCCTGCGTCTTTTCCACAATTAACAATTACTCTAAATCCATCTTCTTCCATTTTCATATCTTTTACTATTTTGTTTATTACTTCATATATTTTTGCAATTATTTTTGAATCTTCTTCGTTTACTTCTAAAAGACTTTTAATATGTTTTTTAGGAATAACCAAAATATGAACTGGAGCTGCTGGATTTATATCTTTAAATGCTAATATTTCCTCATCTTCATAAACTTTTTCTGATGGGATTTCACCATTTATTATTTTACAAAAAATACAATCTTCCATACTTCTTCTCCTCCAATTGTTATTCAAATTGTTATTTAATCCACATTTAAAAGAATTATTCATCTATTAAAATAGCTTTAATTCTTCTTACACCTGCAGAACTAGATTCTTCTTTTTTAATTTTAAACTTTCCAAGTTCTGAAGTATTTTTAACATGTGGTCCACCACATATTTCTATAGAAACATCTCCTATTTTATATACAGTTACTATATCTGGATATCTTTCTATAAATTCACATTCAGCTCCCATTTTTATTGCTTCTTCTTTTGGCATTTCTAATTTTTCTACTGGAATTGCCATTTTTATATATTCATTTACTAAATCTTCTGTTTGTTGTTTTTCTTCTGGTGTCATTTTACTATCATGTGAAAAGTCAAATCTCATTCTTTCTGCTGTTATATTACTTCCCTTTTGATGTACATGACTTCCTAAAACTTTTTTAAGTGCTGCATTTAAAAGGTGTGTTGCTGTATGATATTTTGTTTCCATTTCTCCTGTTGAAGCAAGTCCACCTTTAAATTTTTGCTCTGCTCCTTTTCTTGACAAAGCTTGATGCTCTTCAAATTTCTTTTTAAATCCTTCTATATCAACAGTTAATCCCTGCTCTTTAGCAAGTTCTTCTGTAAGTTCAATTGGGAATCCATATGTATCATATAATTTAAATGCAATATCTTTTGATATTTCTGTACCTTCTACATTTTTTGTTAATTTTTCAAATTCACGTAACCCTTTTTCTAATGTTTTATTAAATTTGTTTTTCTCATTGCTTAAAACTTCTAATATAGCTTTTTCATTTCTTTCAAGTTCTTTATAATATGGTTTATATTCATTTATTACAACTTCTGCAAGTTCTTGTTCCCAGTTACTATTTATATCTATATCTAATTTTTTAGCATAACGAATCATTCTTCTTATTAATCTTCTTAATATATATCCTTGATCTGTATTTGAAGGTTTTATTCCTGCATCGTCACCACTTAATATTACAATAGCTCTTATATGATCTGCTATAATTCTCATGCTTCTTGTATATTTTTCATCATCATAATTCTTTCCAGAAACTTCTTCTATTTTTTTAATTAAATCTGTCCAAATTGATGATTTATAATTATCAGTTTGACCTTCAAGTACTGCAACGACTCTTTCTACGCCCATTCCTGTATCAACATTTTTGTTTTTTAATTGTTCAAAAGTTCCATCTGATTTATGATTATATTGCATAAATACATTATTCCATATTTCTACCCAATTATCATTTTCTGGATCAAAATCTGTTGGAACCGCTTCTTCACTTCTCCAATAAAATATTTCTGTATCTGGTCCACATGGTCCTGTAAGTTCCATGTTTGGCCACCAATTATCATCCTCTCCCAAAAATGCTATTCTATTTTCTGGAATTCCCAATGATTTCCATAACTCTGCAGATTCATTATCAGCCGGAACTATATTATTTCCCTTAAATACAGTTACAGATAATTTTTCAACTGGTATTTTTAAATATTTTGTTAATAATTCAAAGCTCCAAGTTATAGATTCTTTTTTGAAATAATCTCCTAAAGACCAATTCCCCAGCATTTCAAAAAATGTATGATGTGTTTTATCTCCAACTTCATCTAAATCATTTGTTCTGAAACATTTTTGAACATCTGTTAAACGTGTTCCTTCTGGATGAGGTTCTCCTTTTAAATATGGCACTAATGGTTGCATTCCAGCAGTATTAAATAAACAAGTTGGATCATTTTCTGGAATCACAGGTGCACTTGGTATTATTTTGTGTCCACGTTCTTCAAAAAATTTTAAATATATATTTTTTAAATCTACTTTTTCCATATATTTTTTCGACTCCCTTTTTTAAACAAATTTTTCGTCAATTATATTACAAATTAAGCTAAAATGCAATACTTTAAAAAGGGGACGGGGGCAAAAATTAAAGTAAACTTTAATTTTTGCCCCCGTCCCCTTTATTAAATTAAACAATCTTGTTTTGCTTCACTTACTCTCACTTTAGCTATTTTATTTATTAAATCATCCTTATCCGTTTTGTGTTTTACTACTATATAATTTGTTGTATGACCTTTTAAATATTCTCCTTCACGTTCTTCAAATAGTACTTCCACTTCTCTACCTATGTATTTTTTATTGTAATTATATTCGTTTTCATTTGAAAGTTCTATTAATTTTTTACTACGCTCTTCTTTTACTTTTCCATCTATTTGATTTGGCATTACTGCTGCTTTTGTTCCCTTTCTTTGTGAATATTTGAATACATGCATTTTATAAAATGCTATTTCTTTTAAGAATTCATATGTCATATTAAATTCTTCCTCTGTTTCTCCTGGAAATCCTACTATAATATCTGTTGTTAAAGCTGCATTTGGAAATTTGGTTCTTAGCCTTTTTGTTACTTCTTTAAATTCTTCTGTTGTATATCTTCTATTCATTCTTTTTAAAGTTTCTGTACATCCACTTTGTAATGATAAATGGAAATGATCACATATTTTATCTAATTTTGATAATCTTTTTACAAACTCCTCTGTTATTATTGTTGGCTCTATTGAACCTAATCGTATTCTATGTAATCCTTTTATTTTATTTATTTCTTCAAGTAAATCTATTAAACCAATATTTCCACCTTTAAAATCTCTTCCATATGATGCTATGTGAATCCCTGTTATTACAACCTCATTTATTCCTTCTTCAACTACCTTTTTTATTTCTTCTATTACATTTTCTATTTTTCTACTGCGAATATGACCTCTTGCATAAGGAATTAAACAATATGAACAAAATCTATCACATCCATCTTGTATTTTTATAACAGCTCTTGTTTTTTCAGTATATGTTGTTGTTCCAAGTTCAACATAGTCTAATTTATACATCACATCTGATACAATGTCTTCTGTTCCTTTTTGTGCTATATGATTTTCTATTATTGATATAATATCATTTTTTTCATTATTTCCTATTATTAAATCTATTTCCGGTATTTTTTTTAGCTCTTCTTTTGCAACTTGTGCATAACATCCACACGCTACTAATGTTGCATCTTTATTTATTTCTTTTGCTCTTCTAAGCATTTGTCTTGATTTTCTATCTGCTATATTGGTTACTGTGCAAGTATTAACTATATAAACATCTGCATACTCGTCAAATTCAACAATTTCGTATCCATTTGCTACAAATTTTTGTGCCATTGCATTAGTTTCATATTGATTTACTTTACAACCTAAAGAACAAAATGCTACTTTTTTATTACTATTTTTATATTCCATATTTCACCTAACTTTCAGCAATTTTACTTTTTATGTTCTTTTACTATTTATTATACTTTTTTATGCTATATTTTTCTTAAATACTTAATAAACATTATATCACTTTTGTTTAGTCTAAGCAATAGATATCTCTTTTCGTTTTCAATAGTAAGTATGTAAATTTTAATAAATAATTATTCTACTAACATAAAACCCATATGCTTTTGTAAATCAGAATCTATTGTCTTTCTTACATACAAATTATTAGCCTTGCAGTATTTTTCTATAGCATTTTCTGTTTCTATTCCGAATTTTCCATTTGGCATCCCATTAAAGAACCCCAAGTTCTTTAATCTTTTTTGTATTTCTAATACATCTGATCCATACATACCAGATTTTAAATTTCTAAACCCTTTTCCAAAACTACCATAACATCCATCTATGATAGTTACTTTCGTTCCAATTGGTATAATTTTATATAATTCTGCTACTTCAGCATTATTCATTCTTATACATCCGTGTGAACTACTCCATCCTACAGAATATATCTCAGTAGTTCCATGTATTCCAAACTTGCCCCAAGGACAATTAAATCCGCATCCAACAGCCTCCAAAACCTTCTCCCCATTTTCCTTTTGATATTATTGTCCAAGTTCCTATTGGCGATGGTGTAGATTCCTTTCCTCCCGCACACTTATACTCTCTTTCTAGTTTATTATTTTTAAATACATACAATCTAGATGATTCAACATCCACTAATATTTTATATATATCTTTATTTTTAGCGACAGCAGTATTATGTATAGTTATTAAAGTGACTATACTTACAGTTATAATTATTAATATAAAAATCTTTTTTATTTTCATATATCATTTCCTTTTTGTTTTTAATATAAATATATGTGAAAAATAAATTTATATACTTTACAGACTTTATAAAAAAAATTAAATATCATTACACTATTATTTATATAAGTTTAAAATTTATCTGTTTTTTATATATAAAGTTTGCTTAGATCAAACTTTTGGTGTAAATAATTTATATTATCCTAATTTTAAAATTTCCCTATAAAAAAAGAACCTCTCAGCCGCTAATAGCAGCCTGAGAGGAATACGCTAGATTAAATTTTCGGTTCGGCTAAGATCAAAGTGTCTGAATCCAACTCCAGAATTCTGCCAGTTCAGAAGTAAACTGACTCCAGATGTCTGAAAACTCACCAAAGTTCATCGTTAGCACTGCGCGAATACTCTTGAACACCATTATGTAGCTAAGTTCCAGCATTTCAAGAATAAAATCGCATACTCCATACAGAGCAGGTAGCTTTTCCGGAAGCTCCGGATTCAAAGCTGCTGCAATTTGGAGCAAAATAGCAATTACCACCATATTGGCAGTTCTTTTTGCCATTTTTTTGGTAACCGAGCAAATCTTACGTTCAGCTTTCTTGAAAAATTCTATCAGTTTCTTCTCAAACGGACTTTTTTCAAAAAGCTTTTTAACGTTTCCAACCAAAGTCGGATTCTTCACTCTTTTGTCCTTGTTAGTAGTACCAGATGTAGATGCTGCAGCTGTAGCTACATCGGCAATACCTCCAATATTTTTGTTTTCCATTTTGTTTTCCATTTTTTTCTCCTTAGTTAGATTACAATAATTGCAACAATAGCTGTTACAACTACCGCCAAAATGGGGTGCTCTTTTTTCAAACTGTTGAAGATCTTTCCGAGCATCCGCACAAAAGTCTTGGCAATCCAAGAAATGGCTTTGGCAAATGCCTTGGAAATTCCTGCAATTGCAGAGAATACTCCCTTCAGAATAACAGTTCCCAGACTCGGTCCGTGAAACTTTACTCCAACAATAGTGAGCAGAATTGCAATTCCAGTGCAGATGATTGCAATAACCATTGCATAAGAAATTACAGTATCGAAAATGGGCTTTACAAACTTGCCAAACGAGTGAATCAGTGCAGGGGCTTCATACCGAAGTGCGAAAAACAATAAAATAAGCATAATTTTTTTCTCCTTTGATTTTGGAATAAGATGGACTTTCGAATGATGTATATATACCAACAAAATCAACGAAATTATTCGCAAATTAAATTGGGTAATTTGGGAGTGGGAGATATTTCTCCAATCTATATACAAAGGCTATACCTTGTACTATTATTTTATCACAAATTAACATAAAGCTCAAATTTGGTTTACATTTGTATTATGCTGAAATCAAAACATATTTTTTCTAAACAATATATAAAATATCATTATTCGGAAAATACTTTTTTAATTTTTCTTTAAAAAATATTTCTCCCTGTTTTTTTATTTCTTTTTTGTACATATATTTTCCTCTTCCTCTCACTGTCATGATATCTTTATTATATAAATTAATTCTATCTGGAAAGGCTTCATTATTTATCATTCTATGAACATAACTATATGTCATAAATATGATTTCAAAAAATACATCTTTTTTTACTTCGCTACTCAAGTTATCGTACAAATATTTTATAAGATCTTCATATAACCTCATCCATTCATCAACTAATATTACTGGTGCTATTAGTATTCCTATCTTATAACCAGCATGTTTCAATTTATTAATTGCTATAACTCTATTTTTTAATGGTGAAGTTCCTATTTCAATCTGCTTTATAATTTCACTTGGATTTACACTCATTCTCACAATTACTTTTCCATCATGCTTTAAAGGTAAAATTGGATCTACCATATCAAATTTAGTAGGAAATGTCAGCATTCCTTTAGGTGATTTCCTAAAATTTTCAATTGTCCAAACTAAATTATTGGTAATTGTATTTTCTAAGATCAAATCACTATTGCTTCCTATCTCAAAAGTAAGTTTTTTATCTTCTTTATTTGCTACTTTTATAATTTTTTCAAGCATCTCCTCCCTATTTACAAATAGCCTTAAATATGAACATTTATTAAAATTACATACTAAATAGCAATACATACACATAGCAATACATCCAGATGATGTATATGGCACTAAATAATCTGATACTTTATGGTTTTCTATAAATTTATGTGTTTTTCTAATCCCTATAATTAAATTTTTTTTCATACTACAAAATTCAGAATTTTCTTTTTTTCTCAATTCTTCTATATTATTATGGTTTTCTATTTCCTTTAGTTTAATTCCTTTTAACTTATATTCTGTTAATAACTTTTTTCCTAATTCATAATTCCATGCATCTTTTTCATAAAATATTTCTTTTGGTAAAAACATTTTTTTATTCCTCCATAAAAATATTTTTACCGTTTAATAAAAAAAAATGCAAAATTTAAAAAGTATATTTTACATTTCAAATTTCACATTTTCTTTAAACCAATTTACCCTCTCTTGATGCATCTTATTTTTTAATTTGATTCCATTAAAAATATAGTATTTATTTTTGATATATTCACCATTAATCTCTTTTAACATTTCTTTTCCTATTTTTGCAAACTCAACCTTTTCTTTTGAATCTTGCCTACAGTTTCTATCACATTCTACAACTATTTCTAAACCATCTAACCCAAGTTCTGTCTTAGAAATACTTTCTATAAATGAGACTTTTTTATTTGGTTTCATCTTATAGAAAATCCCACCGCTTCATATGCTCTCTACAAGCTGTTTTTCCACATTTTTTCCAAGAATTTGGTATTTTTAATCTTTTTGAAAACTTTTCTAATTGTTCTACTCCCTTTTCTTCGTGACCTATATGATGTGGATATTCTTCTTTTTTTGTTAATCCTTTTCCTAAATCGTGCACAAGCACACTAAATCTTATTTTCTCATCATTTGTTAATTTTGCACTCATATCTAAAGCAAGCATAGTATGGTTATATGCATCACCTTCTGGATGATATTTTACTGGTTGCTCTGCTCCAATTAATTTATAAATTTCTTCAAAATGAACATCTAACACACCAGCTTCTTTTAATACATTAAAAAATATTGATGGCTTATCCTGATTCAAAGCTTTTCTTAATTCTTGAAAAACTCTCTCCTTTGATAAAGAATTCAATTCATTTTTTAGATTTTTCATAACTTCTATTGTATTTTTTTCTACTTTAAATTGTAATTTACTTGCAAATCTTGCTACTCTATATACTCTTAGTGGATCTTCTATAAAACTTTTTGATGTAGCTCTAATAATTCCTTTTTCTAAATCTTTTCTTCCATTAAATGGATCTATTATTTCTTTTGTTAAAACATCTTGTGCTATAGAGTTTATCGTAATATCTCTTCTTTTTAAATCTTCTAATAATGTAACATTTTTCCCTGAAATAATCTCAAACCCTTTATGTCCTTTTGCAACTTTTCTTTCTAACCTTGCCATTGCAAACTCTCTTCCATCTAAATCAAATACTTCAAAATCTTTTCCTCTTTTTACTGCATTTTTAAACATTTCTTCAAAAGTACTAGATTCAATTCCTACAACACAATAGTCTTCATCATGTCCATTAATCTTTAGTAAACTATCGCGAACTGCTCCACCTACTAAGTACAATCGCCCACCATTTTTTTCAATTTTTTTTGCTATTTCATAAATATCATTTTTATTCATGTATATATACACTTCTTCCTGAATATGCAAGTTTTATTTGTTCTGATTCTAGAACTTTTAATATACTATCATTTATTTCTTGCTTAAATTTAAAATAATCATCATATACAGTATTAGTTGTATATAAATATATCCAAATATTTAGTCCTTCTTTTGTTATTTTATTAAAACTAATTTTTACAGAATCTTTTACTACTTCTTCACTAGAATTCAAAACTACTTCTAACTTTGAAATTATATTCTCTACTTTTTCTGAGTTTGTATCTAATGGTAAATTTAAGTCTACATCAAATCTTCTTTTTTCTAATTTGCTCCAATTAGTAATACTTGCATTAGATAATGTAGAATTTGGTATTGTAACTAATGTATTTTCGTTTGTTCTAATTCTAGTACTTCTAAAAGTAATATCTTCTACCGTCCCTTGGTATTTATCTGTTTCTATATAATCTCCAACAATAAATGGTTTATCTGTAATTATTGCAACTCCACCAAATAAATTTTTAGCTATATCTTGTGCTGCAAGTGCTATTACAACACCTCCTAAACCAAGACCTGTAATTAATCCACTTAAATCATATCCTAGCTCTGTTATAATTAGGAATGCTGCAATTACATAAACTATGCATTTAACAATTTTGCTAATAAAATTTACTAAGGTTTGATCTCCTGAAAATCTATCACTTTCTTTCAATTTTACAAATATTTTTTCTTTTGGGTTAAAAAAGTTGTTAATTGCTCTTGCTGTTAATACTATTGCAAAAATCCTAAATAGTTTTAACACTGTAATTTTTATTTCCTCCGGAAGACTTAATACAATAATTCCCAAATAAACACCTAAACAAATTAATAATGTTTTTATTAACTTATACCAAGGACTAAATTTTATCTTTTTCTTATGTTTTTCCTTCAAATTAAACATCTTAACAATAAGATATGAAATAATAGAACTTCCCATACTAAATAATATGACAATTGCTATTGCTATTAGAATATCTATTACTTGATTTTTTTGTATATTTTGAAAAAAGGTTATTATATTTTTTATTAGTTCCATATACTTTACCTCACTATATTTTTATTTATTAAATATTTTTAGTCTTTTTTATCTTGTTTTTTTGCAATAACTGCTTTAATTTTAATTCCTTGATCTATAAACATTTTTTCATGTTCTGTTTGAATATTATCCCAAAAGTTTTTTTCATTTTCCAAATCATATGTCTTTTTTATAATTTTAAAGCCTGAATTTTCAAGATAGCTTAAAGAATCTATAAATAATCCATCATCATCTGTCTTGAAATATATTTCCCCACCATCTTTTAAAAATTCTCTGTATTTTTCTAATTGTCTTATATGTGTTAATCTTTTCTTTCTATGTTTTCCTCTTGGCCAAGGATTACAAAAATTAATATATATTCTCTCAACATTATCGTTTTCATTCATTATTAATAATATTCTTTCAATATCAAATCTTGTTAAAACAACATTATTTATTTCTTTATTTTCTTCTTTATATTTTTCTTCAATGTTTCTTTTAGCTAGACCTAACATTGCATCCACCACATCTATTGCAATATAATTTATATCTGGATTTTTTACTGCTAAATTAGCCATAAAACTACCTTTTCCACATCCAAGCTCTAGATGAATTGGATTATCATTATTAAAAACTTCTTTCCACTTTCCTTTATAATCTTCTGGATTATCTATATAAAATTTACTTGCTTCTAATTCTGGTCTAGCCCATGGTTTAAATCTTATTCTCATTTTTTTATTCCTTTTATAATATATTTAGATTTTTATTTTGGATTTACCTATAAACCTTTTATTATTTTAGTTTTATTTTTTATTTAATTTTTATTAATATTTATTTATCAAATTTAGTTACTACTCACTAATCATTTTCCAATTTAATTTGTATTCTATTTTATTATAAAATTAATTATTTTTCAATCCTTTATTAATAGCTATTTAAAAACATAACTATATAAATATGAGCAATTTTTTTCTATATTCATTTTATATTTATGCAAAACATGAATTTTTTTTCACATTTTGTTGACTCATTAATTATTCTTATGCTATAATCCAAATTATTACTAGCATAGTAAAATATGCAATCTTTAGAAAAGGAGTATTATTTATGAATCACCGGATTATTAAAGCTGTTCGTAACGAAATTGCTCGCTGCAATAGTACCTGTTGTGGGCAATGTTGCCCATGCCAATTGCTAGCAAAGCTTATCGACGAACTTGGCGAAGATGAGTTTTTAAAACGGCTTGAGGAAAATACTTTACCTCAAAATGTTAGATTACTTTATCTTAAAAAAAGTGAAAAATATAAGTAATAACCGTTCTATTTTCCTTTTGAATGTTTTCAAACATTTCTTTTGGAAATAATTAGAAAAAAAAGAAGCACAGATAACTTTTATTTTTGATAACTGTGCTTCTTTATTTATTCATTTTTTATTTATCTTTTTTATGCTAATGTTCCCATTGGGTCCCATGGTTTTAATCTAATTTTTTCTGTATTTAAAAGATTTCTTTCTTCTTCTGTAAGATATTTTTTATTTATAACTACTTGATATACAAATTTTGTGAACCATGAATCTGTTGCTACATGATATCCCTCATTTGCTTTTTTATCTCCCCAACTATTTTCTATTTTCCACTTAGTTGGTGTTTCATTATCTATATTTACACCTGTTATAACCATTGCATGATTCATTGCACTTTCTCTTGTATCTAATGATGCTTCTTTAGTCATATTACTATCTATTTGGAATAATGTATCTATATCAAAAGAAACATCATCCCATACGCCATCATCTATATCCATTGCTTTAGTACAATCTGAACCAAACCATACGGGTTCTCCATTTTTTAATTGTTCAATTGCTAATTTTTTTAATCTTTCTATTGGTAAATTTAAATATAATATTTCGTTTCCTTCTATAACATTTCCTATATAGTCAACCGTATAAACTTTATTAAATGGTTTATCATCAGTTGGACTATTTATTATACTTATATACTCATCTAAATTAATTCCTGATATTTCTCTATAAAACATTATTGGTGTTAAATCTTTTATTATTCCATAATTTCCATCTTTATCAACATATTCAAAAGAAAACTTCTTTGGTGGAACTCCAAAACAACTGCATAATATTTTATAAATGTTTTGCATATATTTTGTTTTTGATTCTTCAAGATTAACTACATTATGTCTTATTTCAAAAGCAAATTTACGTATATATTTGTTTAATAATCCATCTATTTCTCTAGTATTTGAACTTTGAAAAGTTTCTTGAAACACACTTTTAGGAACTATACCATATTTATTTACAATATTTACAAATAGATCCCATTGTCCTCCATCTTGAATTCCATCATTTAATAGTCCATCTAAAGTTCTATCATCTTTTTTACAATCTTTTAGCTCTATAATTTTTTCTAATAAATAATTACATTTTTCTAATTTATCATAAAAAGCTATATAATTTTGTGAGATTTCAAAATTTTTCAAATTATATTTTTTTGCAATTTTTTCTCTTATAACATTACAGCCTGCAAAAATCCAACATCTTCCACTTTGTTTTTGGTTTGTAACAGGTAATGTTTTTAAATTAATTGAAAACATATCTCTTGTGAACTCTGTTTGTTCATTTACTCTTGTTAAATCACTAATTTTATTTTTAACCAAAGCTCTTCTTGTTATAGTACATCCAACATTATTTAAATACTCATTTTCTACATTTTCTAAATATTCTTTACTAATTTCTCTCATATCACTACATAACCTCCATTTTTTTATAATTTCATTTTACAACTTGAAATCCATTTCATATTATAATCATACAAATTCAATAAGTCAAATACAAAAACTATTATTTTTATTTAGTTTTATTTGTATTTGTTTTAATTTTTTAGTAAATATATACTTATTTTTTTATAATACCTATATTTAATAAATTAACAATAAAAAAATAAATATTTCTAAATTTTCACATAAAAACATTAATTTCAAGAAAATTATTTAAGCTTTTCTATAACAAAAAAGCAAATAATTTATAGTAAAATTACTTGCTTTTTATAATATTTATATTCCCATTATTGAATATCCACTATCTGCATAAAGTACTTGACCTGTTACAGCAGATGACATATCGCTAAATAAAAATGTTGCTACATTTCCTACTTCTTCTTTTGTAACATTTCTTCTTAAAGGTGCTTTTTCTTCAACAACTGTTTGTATTGAACTAAAATCTTTAATTCCTTTTGCAGATAAAGTTTTTATTGGACCTGCAGAAACTGCATTAACACGGATTCCTTCTTTACCTAAATTATCTGCTAAATATCTAACACTACATTCTAAAGCAGCTTTAGCAACTCCCATTATGTTGTAGTTTGGTAATACTTTGGTAGAACCATGATATGTTAAACATACAAGACTTGCATTTTCATTTAATAAATCAATTTCTTTTGCAATTCTAGAAATCGCTACAAAAGAATATGCACTAACATCATTTGCATGTGCAAATCCCTCTTTACTTGTATTAATAAAATCATTTTTCAAATCTTCTGTATTGGCATGTGCTATTGCATGTAATATACCATCAATTTTTCCAAAATCATTTTTTACTTTTGTTAATGTTTCTTTTACCACTTCATCTACAGATGCTTCATTACAAGTATATGCTTTTGCACCTTCAAATTCTGAAATTAGTTCTTCTATTTTTTCTTTATTTTCTTCTCCTACATATGTAAATGCAAGCTTTGCACCTTGCTCATAAGCTGATTTTGCTACACCATAAGCAATGCTCCATTTGTTTCTAAGACCCATAATTAAAATTGTTTTGTCTTTTAAAATCATTTTTTTATCCTCCTATTTATCTATTTTAAAATTTAATAAATTTTATTCTATCTTAATATTCACTATCTTAATATTCATATTTACTATTCTTCATATTTTTTTATTATAACAGAACTATTATGTCCTCCAAATCCTAATGAATTAGACATTGCATATTTTATCTCTACATTTCTTCCCTTATTTGGAACAATATCTAAATCACATTCTTCATCTGGCACTTTATATCCAATAGTTGGTGGTACAAAACTATCTTCTATTGCTTTTATACATGTAATTGCTTCTATTGCTCCGGCAGCTCCAAGCAAATGTCCTGTATTTCCCTTTGTTGAACTTACAAGTACACTCTTGCTAGCATCACCTAATGCTGTTTTTATTGCTGCTGTTTCAAATGCATCATTTAAATGTGTAGATGTACCATGTGCATTTATATAATCTATATCCTCTTTTGAAATTTTTGCATCTTCTATAGCATTTACCATTGCACGTGCTCCACCTTCTCCTCCTGGTGCAGGTGAAGTTATATGATAAGCATCTGAACTTGCTCCATATCCTGCTATTTCTGCATATATTTTTGCTCCTCTTTGTTTTGCATGTTCATAATCTTCTAATATCAAAATAGCTGATCCTTCTCCCATTACAAAACCGCTTCTTTCTTTATCAAATGGTATACTTGCTCTTAATCTATCTGTACTTTGTGATAATGCTTTCATATTAGTAAATCCTGCAACTCCTGTAGGTGTTATTGTACTTTCTGCACCACCTGCAATAACAGCATCTTGATATCCATGTTTAATTAAACGATATGCCTCTCCTATAGAATGTGTAGAACTTGCACATGCTGTTACCATTCCAAAAGATTCTCCTTTAGCGCCTAGTTCTATAGATACATTTCCAGAAGCCATATTTCCAATACACATTGGAATATACATAGGAGATACTCTATCTGGTCCTTTTTTTAGTAAAACTTCTGTCTGTTCTTCTATAGTATTTAATCCACCAATACCAGTACTAATTATTACTCCAACTCTATTCATATCCGTATTTTCTTTTGTTATTCCACTATCTTTCATAGCTTCTTTTGCAGCAATAATAGCAAATTGTGAAAATCTTTCTAATCTTTTCACACCTTTTCTATCAAAATATTCTTCTGGTTTAAAATCTTTTACTTCTGCTGCCAACTTAACTTTAAAGTTTGTAGTATCAAATTGACTAATTTCATTTATACCACATTCTCCATTTTTTATACCTTTCCAAAATTCATCTACTGTTTTACCTATAGGTGTTATTGCACCCATTCCTGTTACTACAACTCTTCTTTCCATTTTATCTTTCCTTATATTAAATATTTAGGTTTTTAAATTTTGGTTTTACCTATAAACCTTATATTTCTTAGATCATATCTTTTTCTTGTGCTTGTACTGCTGTAATTGCAATAGTATCGCAAACTCTTTCAACACTACATGCTCTTGATAAATCATTAATTGGTTTTTCTAGCCCTTGACATGCTGGTCCATACATTCGTACATTCGAAAATCTCTCAAAAAGTTTATATGCAATATTTCCTGCATTTATATCTGGAAATATTAAAACATTTGCTTCTCCTTTAAGCTTTCCATTTGGAGATTTCATTTTTGCAACTTCTGGCATTATTGCAGCATCTAACTGTAATTCTCCTTCACAAATCAAATCCGGAACTTTCTTTTTTAAATGCTCTGCAGCCTTTGCAACTTTCTCTGTCGAATCTGATTTAGCACTCCCGAAGTGTAGAATAAGATAAAAGTCCTACTTTAGCCTGTTTTTTAAATAACCACTCATAACTTCTAGCAGATACCTTCGCAATTTCTGCTAAAGCAAGATATCCGTGGTCTTTCATTTAGTGCACAATCTGAAAATAAAAATGTATAATCTTTATTTCCAAAATCCTTATTTTCGTGTTCTACAATAAAAAATGTAGATAATAATTTTGTATTTTTTGTTTTAAATATTTGCATCATAGGATGTAATATTTCTTTAGTAGAATGATTAGCTCCAGCAACAAGTCCGATCACCATCTCCTAATTTAACCATCATCATTCCAAAATACAGTGGATCCAATAAGCACTTGCTTGCTTCTTCCTTTGTAACTTTAAACTTTTTACTTAATTCTAGATACTTTTCCACATATTTTTCATATCTTTTATCATTATTTGGTTCCACTATTTCTATATTATTAATATCTATTTTCTCTTTTTTAGAAATTTTATAAATTTCTTCTTTATCTCCTACTAAAATAATATTTGCAATACCTTCATCTACTACTTTTTTAGCAGCTTTTAAAATTCTCACATCCGTAGATTCTGGCAATATTATTGTTTGTTTATTCATTTTTGCTTTTTTTCTAATATTTTCTATAAAACTCATGAATTCTTTTGCCTTTCTCTTTTAGTATTATTTTTATTATATTATAAAAACCCTTACTATTTATATAACAATTTTAAAAAAAAGTCACTATACTAATTGGTCATTTTTTTATTTTTATTTAATTTTTTAATTGTTATAACGTAGGATATTAATATTATTTACCTATTAAAAACATTTTTAAGTCCTTATATTATACTTGTACTTAATTTTATATTTAATGTTTAACTTAGTCTTTTTATTATAGCATATTGTTAACATGTTACTTATAAATTACACTTGTTTATTAATTTTCCAATTATAAAAAAAGTACGGTAAAATTATACCATACTTTTTTTCATAATATTTATATTTTTATTTTTCTTATAAATACTTGTTTATCACTCTATTTTACATATTCATTTAGAGGTTTTACTCTATAATTTAATTCTCCAAATTTTTCTGTTGTAACATACCCTGGAGTTGAATTTATTACATCTGGAATTCTATTTACTATACTAGCACAAGTTAATTCTACTGTTGAAGGTCTTGCAACTACTATTGAAGTATTTGGTTCACCATATATAGACCACTCGTTTTTATCATAGTCTTCTTTAGAATATACTTTTCCTATACATTCACTTTCTATTATTATTCCTTCTTTTGTAGTTGTTGTAACAACAGCACTCATTCCTGTAGCATCTCCTGCTTTAACTGTCATATTTAAAGTAGAAGAATATATATCTTCTTTATATGTTTGTGGAATACATTTTTGAGTTTGCGAAACAACTGTTAGTCCTAATTTAGAACATAGCCATCCGGTTTACATTCCACATATAAGATGGCATAAATTCACAATTATTTATTAATTTGTTTCTTTCTTCTTCAGAAATATTATCTGCTGATGCTACTTCTTTTTCAAATTCATCTAAAGTAAGTCCTGCTCCATGAGCTTTAGCAAGTGCAATACCATAATCTTCTACATTATAACTTGAACTTCCTTTTATTTTTGTAATTTTATGTGTTGAACCTGCAATAGAACTAATTAATTGTCCCCAATATATATCTTGATATCCACTTCCTGTTATTGTACAGCCATTTTGTTTTGCAAGTTCGTCTATTTTATTTGTAATACTTGGATTAGAGTTTTGAGGATAAAAAGCCTCTTCACAAGTAGTAATCGCATTTATTCCTAATTTTGCACATAATAAAAGTGCGTCTTTAACATCATTTAATAAGCTCATTGTAGTTACAATACATATATCTGGTTTTACTTCTTTTAACATTTCTTCTGCATTGTCTAAGCTTGTAACTTTTACATTTTTATTTTCTTCTCCTATTACTTCACCAATATCTTTTCCAATTACTGCAGGATTTACATCTATTGCTCCTACAATTTCACCACCTTTTTCTTCCACATACCTCATAGTATAAACTGCCATTTTTCCTGTTCCAAATTGAACAACTTTTACTTTTCTGTCCATCATTTGTATCTCTCCTTTACTAATATTTTTTATATAAATTATATCCAATAATATAATTTTATATACTACTTATGAAATAAACTAACTATTACATTTACTAGTTTTCTTATTATTATATTATTTTCATACATAGAAACTAAATAACTGTGAGTAGCAGGAACGAACCATAAAATTGCTCCAATTACGATTAGTATTAAAATTACTAACAATAAATATGGTAGTTTTCTCCAGTTCATTCTAAAAGCAACTTTATACCCATTCTTAGTTAAATAATCTCCATAAGCTTTTAAATATTCTTCTTCCATTTTCCTTTGTAATTTTTTATTCATTTTTTTTATTTCTTTTTCTGTTAAATTAGGTCCTACATTATAATTGTTTTGATTATTCATCACATTATTATATGTTGCATAATTTGTATTTTTGGGACTTGCGTTTCTTACTTTACTATTATTTATAGTTGATTCTTTACTATAATTTTGACTGTATTTTGCTTCTTCTCTTTCCAATTGTAAGTCATATTTTCTTCTTTTTTCTTCATCTTTTAAAATTTCATATGCTTCATTTATAGTTTTAATTTTTTCTTCTGCTATTTTTTTTGCTTCTTGTGTTGTTTGTAAATCTGGATGATATTTTTTAGCTAACACTTTATATGCTTTTTCTATTACATCAATAGATGCTTTTCTATCGACCTCTAAAATTCTATAAAAATCTTTCATACTAATACTCTCCTATTTAAATTTTTAGTATTATAAAAAGATAAATTCCTAATAATTTTAATATAAAATATTCAATTTATATCTTCTTATAAAGTATAACATTTTTCTTTATAAAACAATAGTATTTTATATTTTTTTGTGTTATAATTTTTTTAATATCGAAAAATAGGAGTTGAATAAAATTGATGTTAACATCTGATAGCGAAGCTTTAGCTGAAAATAAAGTATTAATTTTATATATATTAGACAAAGTAAATAAACCAATAAATAACGATAGTCTTTATAAATTGGTATTATCTGCACTTGATATGAATTATTTTTACTTTCAACAATTTCTTTTAGACTTAATAGAAACTAAATATATAGTAAACTATCACAAAGAATCTCGGAGGAAGTGTTTATGAAATCACTGAAAGTGGACGAAATACACTTGCACTTACAATGGATATTTTGCCTGGAATTATAAAACTAAAGGCAGATACAAATTTAAAAAAAGAATTAGAACATACAGAAGAAGAATATTCTATCGTTGCTGAATATACTCCTCGTAGTGAAAATAATTATATTGTTTTTTGTAAAATCGTAGAAAATAGTGAAACTGTTTTTGAAGTAAAAACTTTTGCAGGTTCAAGAGAACAGGCAAAAGAAATAGTTGATAATTGGAAATCTAATGCAGAATCTATTTATCCAGAAATTTTAAAATCTTTAACAACTAAAAAAAATAAATAAAATAAAAATAAAATGTACACTATAAAAATATTTATAGTATACATTTTATTTTCTTTAATATCATTAAATATAATTTCTTCTATATTTTAGCAATTTTTTAAATTTTTAATATACTCTTTGTAATTTTCTGAATTAAGAATAGCACTACCAGATACAATAATATCAGTTCCAGCTTCTGCTACTTTTTTTACATTTTCCACATTTATTCCACCATCAGCTTCAATGTCTAATTCTAAATTATTTGCTACAATATATGTATTTAATCTTTTTATTTTCTCTATCGTAGAAGGTATTAATTTTTGTCCTCCTTTTCCTGGTTCTACAGTCATTATTAAACACATATGTATATATGGCAAATATTCATATATTTCTTCTACACTTGTATTTGGTTTTATTGCGATTCCAACTTTACAATTATTTTCTTTTACATATTTAATTAAATCCATTACTTCATTTTTATCTTTACATGCTTCTAAATGAAAAGTGATTATATTTGGATTAAAACTTAAATAACTTGTAATATATGATTTTACATCTTCTACCATTAAGTGGATATCTAATGGTATACTAGTTATTTGTTTTATATATTCACAAAATTCTCTCATAATATTAGTTGTATCATTTTTTACAAAATCTCCATCCATAACATCTATATGAAAAAAATCTGTATGTGCTGTTTCCAAATCATATATTTTAGTTATAATTTCATCTTTTTTTACTTGTAATATTGATGTTGAAACTTCTACCATCTTCGTGCCTCCTTATTTTTTAATTCATTATATATTTTAACATATCTATCATATCTTTCTTTAGTTACTTTGCCCTCTTCTATAGCTTCTTTAATTCCACAGTTTTGTTCTTTTATATGACTACATCCTACAAATTCACAACTATTCTCAAATTTATTAAATTCTATAAAATACTTATACAAATCCTTACTATTTATTTCATTAATTTCAAAGCTCGAAAAACCGTGGTGTATCTGCTATATAAGAATTTTCATCAATTTTATATAATTTTACACAAGTAGTTGTATTTTTTCCTTTTTTATTTTTATCACTAATCAAACCTTCCTGTGTCATATTATCTTCAAATATAGAATTAATTAGACTAGATTTTCCTACTCCAGAATTTCCAGAAAATGCTGTTATATTATCTTTTAAGACTTTCTTTAATTCATCTATTCCGAATCGATTTATTAGCAACTGTCTTTATTACTTTATAACCAATTTTAGTATATATTTCTTCAATATTTTTTGTTATATTATCTTCATCTAAATCAATTTTATTTATACAAATTATTGGTCTTATCCCCTTATACTCTGCATATGCAATTTGTTTATCCAATAACAATAAATCTGTTTTTGGCATTTTTATAGAAACCACAAAAATTATTTGAGTTAAATTAGCCATCTTAGGTCTTTTTATATAATTTTTTCTATTTTCTATTTTATTTATAATTCCTAATTTCTTCTCTTCATCTATAATTTCTATTTTTACTATATCTCCTACAACTGGTGTTATCTCTTCTTTTTTTAGTTTTCCTCTTGCATTACAATTAATTATTTTTTTATCAAATTCAACTTGATACATATTAGAAACATTATTAATAATTATTCCTTTTGTCACTATCTATTTACTCCTTTTTATTTAACTTTTCGCTTTCAATGTAAAAAAATAGAAGCGAACATTAATAATATTTTATACTTAATTAAGCTTTTTGTTAAGTTTTTAAAATCTTTGCTTATTTTCTAATTTTTATAAGATCCTTACATATAAAAATTTATCCTAATATAAAAAAATTTCTCAGCTACCTAATAATTTTGATAGCTGAGATTTGTATTTATTATTCTGCTGTCCATACTGCATTTGAATCATTTAAATTCATTTGTGTTTGTCTTTCCAAAATTCCAGAAACATAAACTTTTACTGTTATTGTTCCTACTCCTTGAACTGTTAGATTTATGTTTTCTGTATCTTTTCCAACCTTCTTTTTATATACAGTATCTTCTGTTCCTGCTGATGTTACTTTTACTGTAACTTCTACTTTTTCTGCTTCAATCTCATTTCCATCTTCATCAACTTCTGGTTTATATTTAGTAATAGATTTTACATTTACATTAACAGTACCTTTTTTTATTTCAGCTAACTTATTAACTGTAAGTACTATTTTTGTTCCTTCGTCTACAGTTTTTCCAACATCTAAGCTTTGTTTTAAAACTTCTCCATTAGATTTCTTTGTATCTTCTTCATAAGTAACAGAAACTTCAAAACCTTTTTCTGTTAAACTCTTTTTAGCATTCTCTTCTGTTTCTCCTACAACAGATGGAACTGCTACTTGTTTTATTCCGGTTCCTTTACTTACATATACTTTCACAGTATCCCCTGCTTTAACTTCAGTATTTTCTTTTGGATCTTGTTTTATTACTACTCCTTCTTGTATCTTCTGACTAGTTTCTTCTATTTTTTCAATATTCAAGTTAAGATCACTTAATGAACTTTCAGCTTCTTCATAAGTTGATCCTGCAACTTTAGGAACTTTAACAGTTTCAGTTCCTTTACTTAATACTATAGATATAGTACCTTTCTCTAATATTTTATATCCTTCTTTTGGATCTTGAGAAATTATTTTTCCTTTTTCTATATCACTACTATATTCTTCTGAAGATATTTTATAATTAACTTTTATATCTTTTAATTTTGATTCTGCCTGCTCTACTGTTAGGCCTGTTAAATCTGGTACATCTACATTTTTTGGTGTTGTTAATTCTATAACAAAATATGTAATTCCTAAACTTAATACAAATACAATTATAAATATAATCATAATAAATAATATCTTCATTTTAGGATGTTTTTTAAAGTATTTTCCTAATTTTCCTTTTGGTTTTTTCTCTTCTTCATCCTCTTCTTTCTTTCTATTTAATACTTCACTATTAATTGTTGGTATTCTTTGTGTTAAAGTAGCATCAAAATTTTGCTCTACCACAAAATTTCCATCAGGATTCTTAAGTGCTAAACTTAAATCTCTTAACATCTCTGTTGCAGATTGATATCTCAAATTAACATCTTTTTGCATTGCTTTCATTATAATTTGATTTACTGCAAAAGGAATTGCTGGATTTAATTTTATTGGTTCTACTGGTTTTTCTTGCATATGTTTTAGTGCAATAGAAACTGGTGTATCTGCATCAAAAGGCACTCTTCCAGTTAACATTTCATACATAACAACTCCTAAAGAGTATAAATCAGACTTAGCATCTGTAAATCCTCCTCTTGCATGTTCTGGTGAAAAATAATGGACTGATCCAATTGTTGTTCCAAATGCTGTTATTGTAGAATTTGAAACTGCTTTTGCTATACCAAAATCTGTAACTTTAGCAATCCCATCTTCTGTTATAATAATATTATGTGGTTTTATATCTCTATGCACAATATTATTTTTATGAGCTACTTCTAATGCAGAAGCTATTTGTATTGCAATATTTACAGACCATTTCCAAGGAAGTGCTCCGATCTTCTGAGATAATTTGTTTTAATGTTTTTCCTTGAATTAATTCCATCACTATATAATATAAATTTCCTTCATTTCCTACATCATAAATTGATACAATATTTGGATGTGTTAAACTTGCAGCAGCCTGTGCTTCTGTATTAAATCTTTTAATAAATTCTTCATCTGTTGTAAATTCATCTCTTAATACTTTTATTGCTACATATCTATTAAGTACGTGACATTTTGCTTTATAAACAGTAGCCATACCGACCATTTCCTATTTTCTCTATTATTTCATATCGGTTACCTATTATTTTACCTTCTAAATTCATATAAAACTCTCCCTTATAATATTATTACAACCGTAATATTGTCATATCCACCAAGCTCGTTTGCTTTTTGCACTAATTTTTCTGAAGCTAATTCTGGATTTTCTTTTATAATATTATATATTTCTTCATCTTTTAACATATTAGTTAAACCATCTGATGACATCAGCAAAATGTCATCTTTAATAAAACCTTTTACCATAACATCTGGTTCAACATATGCAGTGCATCCTAATGCTTTCATAAGCATATTTTTCTTTGGATGATTATATGCCTCTTCTTTTGTTATTGTTCCATCTTTCACTAGCTGTTGTACATAACTATGGTCAACTGTTAATTTTCTTATAAATTCTTTTCTTATTCTATAGATTCTACTATCTCCTACATGTCCAATATATACCCTATTATTATATATTAAACAAACTTCTAAAGTAGTACCCATTCCTTCTAATTCTTTTATTTCTTTTGATTTTTCATATACAATCATATTAGCATATTCTACAGCATTTTTAATTAAACTTAGTATACTTTCTTTGTCATGCTCTATTTTGTAAAAATTATTAGAAATATAACTTTTTACAGAAGTGGTTGCAAGTTTACTTGCTATTTCTCCTCCATTATATCCTCCCATACCATCAGCTAAAATAAATAATTTTATATTATCCTCTGGTGTAGACACATAATAATAATCTTGATTCATATCTCTTGCTTTTCCTATATCAGATTTAGCAAAAACTTTCATATACTCCTCCTACTTTAGGTTCTTTCTTCTAAGTTGTCCACATGCTGCATCTATATCTGAACCCAATTCTCTTCTTATAGTTGCCACAATACCTTTTGAATTTAAATAATCTCTAAATTTTATTATGTTTTCATTTGTACTTTTGGTAAATTTACCATTTTCTATTTTATTAATAGGTATTAAATTAACATGACAAATCATACCCTTTAATAAATTAACTAGTTCCTTTGCATCTTCTAAGTTGTCATTATTGTCTTTGGCTAATGCATATTCAAAAGAAATTCTTTTATTGGTTATTTTTATATAATCTTTACATGCCTTCATTAATTCTTCTATGTTATATCTTAAATTAACTGGCATCATTTCACTTCTTTTTTTATCATTAGTTGCATGTAGTGATATTGACAATGTACATTGTATATTCTCATTTGCTAAATCATATATTCTTGGTACTAAACCACTAGTTGATACACTAATATGTCTTGCTCCTATATTTAGACCTTTCGGATTATTCATTATTCTAATTGCATTTATTACATTATCGTAGTTATCTAATGGTTCTCCTATTCCCATAAATACAACATTAGAAATATTACTATTTGTATCTTGTTCAACTGCTAATATTTGTTCTATAATTTCCCCTGAGCTTAAATTTCTAACAAATTTAATTCCAGTTGATGCACAAAATTTACATCCCATTTTGCAACCAATTTGAGATGATACGCATATTGTTTTTCCATGATGATATTCCATTAAAACTGTTTCTATTGCATTACCATCTAATACATCAAATAAATATTTTTTTGTTCCATCTGATGATTCTTGTTTTTTTAATATATTGAAATTACAAATAGAAAAATTGCTTTTTAGTTTTTCCCTTAATTCTAACGAAAGATTTGTCATTTCATCAAAACTTTTGACCTTTTCTACATATAACCATTTAAATATTTGTTCTGCTCTATATCCTTTTTCTCCTATGTTTATTATTTCTTTTTTTAAATCTTCCAAATTATAATCTTTTATATTTTTCATTTTTTCTATTCTTTCTTTTTATGATATTTATTCTATTCTTTTATATCATACAAACTAATTTTTTTCAAGATATTTAATTGTTATTATTTTTATACTAAACCTCTTATTTTTTATTTACTAAAAAATAACAATATGATAAAATATTTTTGTATTATTTTTTGAAAGGCGGTTATGTTTTATGGAAATTCGCAATCTGTACGACATTAACAGAAACCTTTGTGAACAAACTGTAGTGAAAGGTCAACCTATCCCTTCTGGTCTTCGGATTGTATGCGTATGTACTGTAATCTTAAATTCCAATAATGAATTTTTGATTCAGAAACGCGTACCTTCCAAAAATGGCAAATTCGGATTAACTAGCGGTCATCCAAAACTTGGTGAAACTAGTAAAAAGGGTATGCTTACAGAACTTCACGAAGAACTCGGTATTATTATTTCACCAGAAGAACTTCATCTTTTTCATTCTGAACTTCATGACGAAGAATCTTTCAGAGACTTGTACTATTATAAAAAGGATTTTTCTCCTTCTATTCTCACGTATCAAGCTGAAGAAGTAGAGTTTGCCAAATGGGCAACCTTCGAAGAAATTTCCGAGCTTTTTCATAACAAAATGTTCTGCCATACTCACTATGCTGACCTGCAAAAGTATATTGCCTACACAACTTCACATGTTAATTAAAATAAATAAGTGTCACTTTTGTACTTCTTAAGTGACACTTATTTATTTTTTACTTATATTATATTTTTTCTATATTTTAAATAATCTTCTATACCTCTATTTACAAATCTATTTGTTTTATTTTTTAGTTCTTTCATCACACTATCTGCAATCTTAAATGCAAAATCATATTTTTCTTTATTAATTGCACCATTTTTTAATGCATCAGATAAATCATTTCTATCCTCAAGATTTATATATGTACTAGATTTTGTTGCACATTCTTGGTAAAATACTACGTCTAAATACAAATCATCATAGTATGGAATTCCATCTTCTATTTCATTCCCATCAGTTATGTCAAAATAATATTCTAATATATTTAATTTATCATCTATATATACTCTTACATTATAATTTTCATGTAATGGAGTATATTCTAATAATGTAAAATTATTGTCCATCTTTTTTACTAGTTCACCATTTATATACATGTAATATGGTTGTGTAACTTCTTTAATTTCTTTTAATGTTAAATAAGCATCTAATTCTTTAAGCTCTACTATTGTAATATCCATTTTTTTTGCTTCTCTTGTATATTTTTTTCTCACATCAACTTTTCTATTCATTAATCTCTATTCCTCCCCTATCTCTATTATAAAATTTAGTCAAAAATTCTATATTTTCTTTTTCAAAAAATATTAATCCTTTTAATTTACTTTTATACCATTTCATTTCATCTTTGCTTATCTTTCCAAATTTTTTCTTTCGCATAAAATCCATAATTATTTCTACATTTTCCACTGTTTCTTGCAATTTTTCATTTACTACTAACCAATCATATTTTCTACTTTTTAATACTTCTTCAATTTGTTTAATTCCCCTTTCCTGTCTAATCTTACCTCTATTACCTCTCTGCTTTAATAATTGTTCTTCTGTTTTTGGTATTAAATATATCATGATAGTTTCTGGGTATCGTTCCTTTATTTCCAATCCTCCACTTACTCCCATATCTATTAACAAATCCATACCATTATTTTCTTGCAATTTTTCTTCTAATAGTGGCATTCCATAGTAATTATGTTCAATTCTCGAACAAGCCATTAATTTCTTTTCATTTAATAATTTTAAATATTCTTTTGGAGAGATAAAATTATACTGTCTTCCATCTATCTCTCCCACTCTCGGTTCTCTTGTTGTATATGTTGAAATTTGAGCCGTATTTTTTTTCTTTGATAATATTTCTTGAATCACCGTACTTTTTCCGGATCCACTTGGTCCTGATATAACAACTACTAAATTATCCAATTTTCTTTTCCTTCTTTTCATATTTTCATTGTGATATTAAAAATTCATCTACTCTTTTTAATAAATTATCTGCTTTTACGTTTTTCTTTGATATATGTCTTAAATACGATATTTCTTCTTGCCAATATGTACCATCAAGTTTTATATAATGATCACTTATTTGAAATTTTCCTTTTAGATTTATTTTATCTAAAAATCCTTGAAATTCATTTGCTGTTATTTTATTATTACTTTCTTCTCTACATACATTAAAATTTGGACATTCTTTATCACAAAAACCTATCTTACTACTTCCAATGCAAATTGGATAACTAACACAACTAGGATTACAATAATAGATTCTAGCACTGTGTCCATTATAATCTGGTCTATTTAATAAATAGCTAATTCCACAAGATGTTTTCTTAAATACAGGGTAATTTTTCTTTTTTAGTATATTCTTTATTCTATTATAAGTTTCTGGTAGTAACACTTTATGATCAGGATCATACTTTTCTGGTATTTCTATATTAGCATTCTCTAATACTTGTTTTAAGTGAGTATTTAATCTTATTCCAGATATTATGCTACACTTACAATATTTTGTAACTATTTCTGATACATGTTTAATTGTCTCTTCATCACTATTCAATCCTTCTATTACAGGTCTATAATAATTAACCAATTGTATATTATTCATTTTAGATAGAATTTGCATTGTTTCAATTTGTCTTTTTTCACTTCTATTTTCTAATTTCTCAGATAATCCCGAAAAAGTATATAATATTATAATGTTTAAATTAATATTAGAAAGTCTTTTAGCCATTTTTTCTGTAATATATCCTTTAGTAATTATCATAATTGGATTTTCTACTTTTTTTTCTTCCATAATTTCAAGTATCCTCATTGTACTATCAAACACTTGAAGATTTAATAATGGATCTGTCTGATTATTAACAGATATCGGAATATCACTAGTATAAAGTCTAAAGTTTAATAATTCGTCTACTAATTCTTCTTCTTTTGATATTTTTTTCACTGTACATCTATCTTCTAATCCACTTAATATACAATACTTACACCCTATAGTACATCCATCATATGAAGATATAGATATTGATGATTTTAAATAATTTAACATTTATATTACACACTCCTTCACTTATCTTTATTAATTGTTTTTACATATTAATTATATTTATTCCAGCTTTAAAATCAAATATCTATTTTTTATAATTGTCATAAATACTATTTATATTTTTATACTTTTTTAATATGATATTTAGTACTATTTTATTTATTTTTTCAATTCCGTAAGTTCTTCTTTTATAAATCTCTCTGATGCATATGTCACAAACTTTTTTATATATGCAATTCCTATATCAATTTTAGGTAACTCAAGATCAATATTTACTTTCTTCATTCTATTCTTTTCTATTTTTTCTGATACAGTATTTTCTATTAACCAACCTATTCCTATGTTTCTTCTTATCATTTTTAACGTCATTTCAGTTGTAGAAATTTCCATGACAGGATTTAACTTTATATTATATTTTTCAAAAACTCCATTAATTTTTTCCCTGGTAGAAGTACCTTCATTTGGAAGTATTAAAGGTATATCATTTATATTCTCCTTTTTTATTTCTTTATTACAAAATCTATTAACAAAGTCAAATTCACCTACAAAAGCCGTTTCCAATGATATTAATTTTTTAGTTACTAACTCCAAATTATTTTTGCATATTGGGAAACAATCTATTATAAAATCTAATTGATGTTTTTCTAACATATATATCATATCTGTAGTAGATCTATTTTGTATATAAAATTTAATATTGGGGTACTTTTTATGAAATCTTTCAATTTTATCTCCTAAGTATGATATTCCTATATGTGTTGGAACACCTATTCTAATATTTCCTGAAATCATCTCTTTTGACTCTTTTATACTTTGCTCACCTAAACATATATAATCACAAGCATTTTTTATATAATAATATAAATTTTCACCTTCTGGAGTTAATGTTACTCCTTTTGCATTTCTATAAAATAATTTAACATCTAACGCTTTTTCTAATTCCTTAATATTATAGCTTATTGCAGGTTGAGAAACAAAAAGATTTTCACTTGCCTTAGAAAAACTTTTACATTGTGTTACTATATAAAAAGTTTTATATAAATTAAAATCTATATTTTTATCAAACATATTCATGGATTACTTTCTCCTTATCATTTTATATCAAACTCAATTAACAGCTTAAAAATCTCTATGGCTCCCAAAATAAAATTCGCCATTATTTATTTTATTTATATATTCATAATCATCTATATGCATTAAATATATATTTACACCTTGAATCTTAATTTTTCTTAGCTTTTCGATAACATCTTCAAATTTTATATGTACTCCACCATATTTAGAAACATCTATATATAACTCATCTAAGTTATATAAATATTTTAAAAATGGCTCAATTATTTTTGTATCTCCTGTATACAATATATTCTTGTTATTAAATCTTGCTCTAAAACCATAACAATCTAGTTCTTTTACATGTTCTGTTTTTATAAATTCTATATTTTCAAAATCATCTAATAATTCATATGCTTCTTTTGGTGCTCCTGTAATTTTTAAGTATTGTTCCATATTCTTGCATTTACTTATAACAATAACCTTTTTATTATATATATACCACATATATAAAATAAATTGAGTTAAAGAACCTGCATGGTCATTATGCAAATGCGTGATAATCACATTAATTGACTTATATTTATTGAAATCAAATTTCTCTTTTAATTTATCAAACACTGTAAATCCGCAATCTATTAATATAAATTTGTCATCTAATTCTATATATGCTGAATTATTATTTTTTCCAAAACCAGATTCTATCCCTATAAATTTTAAAGCACTATTTTCCATAATATTGATTCCCTTCTTACTTAAATTTATATATATTTTAAATCCAAAATATATATCAGTCAAATTAATTATTTTTTTACTTTAAACAATAGTCATTTTTTATGTATTATATATATATATATTATTATAGGAGATTTTTATATGAAATTTTTTATAATAACTAAAAAAAATATTAAACAGTTTATATACATTTCTTTAATCATTGTATTTTTTACTATAATCTTATTTATATCATTAGATAATAATAACAGTCGTGCAGACAATCCAGAATTATATTTATCTGATGAAAAACGAAATTTAATACAAAACCTATATGAAAATGAAGAAAAAGTTGCATATTTAACTTTTGATGATGGTCCAAGTAAGTTTGTAACCCCAAAAGTACTAGAAATATTAAAACAAAACAATACTCTTGCCAATTTTTTTGTTGTAGGAAAACATGTAGAAGAATATCCAGATTTAGTAAAACAAGCATATGAAGATGGCCACTTTATTGCAAATCATGGATATTCTCATAATAATTCCAAACTTTATAAATCCAAACAAGACTTTATAAATGAAATTTTAGAAACAGATAAATCTATTTCTAAAGCTATTGGAATTGAAAATTACTGTTCCCATATTTTTAGATTTCCTAATGGTTCTATGAGTAAAATTCACTATCAAGATAAGAAAAAAGCTATAAAATATTTAAATGAAATAGATTATACCTATATTGATTGGAATTCTCTAAATAATGACTCTATGAAAAAATATTCAAATGCAGAATTGTTAGCTAACTTAAAAAAAAGTTCTGCAAATAAAGGAACATTAGTAATTTTAATGCACGATACAGGTGATGTTAATAAAACATATGACATTTTAGAAGATTCTATTAATTTTCTAAAATCTGAAGGATATGAATTTAAGACTTTTTATGATTTATTAAAATAATAATTTTCTTATTTATCTAATAACTATATTTTAACAAAATATTTATCCTTTAATAATATCTACTAATTTTAATACCTATTAATTGGTTGTACAAAAAATTGCTATTAAAGAAATAAAAAATATATTTTATTTCTTTAATATAAAAAAGCTAAGAAATTTTTAATTAAAGTTTCTTAGCTTTTTTCTTATGCTATTTTAGAATAAATATCATCTAATAATTTTTCTATTCTTAAAAGTCTTTCTTCAAAAACAGTATTAGTCATATCATTTATTTCATTAAATTCTTGTAATTTTTCAATTTTTTTCATATTTGTTTTATGATTTTTTTCTACAATTTGAATTGTTTTTTGTTGATTATATTTTATTTCATTTATTACTTCTTTTATCTGTTTTATATCATTATAATTTTCTTCTAATAAATTCATATAATCACCTCTTCTTAAATAGATTCTTATAGATATTATCACAAAACATTTGTATGGTCAATATTTCTTTTGTCTATTTAAAAAATTTATATTATATTATTCATCTATTTTTATATGTACATCTTTTAGCTGTTCCATAGATACTTTAGATGGTGCTCCCATTAATACATCTCTTGCTTTTTTATTTTTTGGAAAAGCTATTACTTCTCTTATATTTTGACTATCAGAAATTAGCATTACCATTCTATCTAGCCCAGGAGCAGCACCTGCATGTGGTGGTGTTCCATATTGGAAAGCATTATAAAGTGCTCCAAATTTCGTTTTAACATCTTCTTCTGTATAACCTGCTATTTCAAAAGCTTTAACCATTAATTCTGGATTATGGTTTCTAACAGCTCCTGATGCCATTTCATACCCATTACATACTAAATCATATTGATATGCTAAAATATCTAATGGATTCATATTTTCTAAAGCATCCATTCCTCCTTGTGGCATAGAAAATGGATTATGATTAAAATCAATACTACCTTCATCTGATAACTCATACATTGGAAAATCTACAATCCAACAAAATTTATAAACATTCTTTTCTATTAAATCTAAACGTTTTCCAAGTTCTATTCTAACAAGACCTGCTATTTTTTGAGCAATTTTCAATTCATCTGCTACAAAGAAAATACTAGAATTTGAATTTGCACCTAATTTTTGAAGCTCAATTTTAACTTCATCTGTAATAAATTTAGAAATGCCTCCTGTATATTCTCCATTTTCATCTATTTTAACCCAAGCTAATCCTTTTGCTCCCGCTTCTTCTTTTGCAAAAACATCCATACTATCAAAGAATTTACGCCCCTGAGATGCTCCATTTGGAACTATTATTATTTTTACAGTTTTACCTTTAAAAGCATTAAATTCTGTATTTTTAAATATTTCTGTTGCATCTTGTATAATTAGTGGATTTCTTAAATCTGGTTTGTCGATACCATATTTTTCCATAGCTTCTAAGTATGGTATTCTAATAAATGGTCCATCATCAACTTGCCAAGTTGTATTTTCTCTAAATACATATGGAACAACTTCTTCTGCCACTTCAAAAACATCATCTTGTGTTGCAAAACTCATTTCATAATCTAATTGATAAAATTCTCCTGGTGCTCTATCAGCTCTTGGATCTTCATCTCTAAAACATGGAGCAATTTGATAATATTTATTAAATCCTGAAACCATTAATAATTGTTTAAATTGTTGAGGTGCTTGTGGAAGTGCATAAAATTCTCCTGGATGTAATCTACTTGGAACTAAATAATCTCTAGCTCCTTCTGGTGATGAGTTTGCTAAAATTGGAGTTTGTATTTCTGTAAATCCTAATTCATCCATTTTATTTCTTATTGTTTTCATTACTTTAGAACGAAGTAATATATTATTATGTATTTTTTCGTTTCTTAAATCTAAGAATCTATATTCTAGTCTTAAATCTTCTCTTACAGAAGATATATCGATTTTTTCTGAATTAATTTCAAAAGGAAGTACATTTTTGCATTTTCCTAATAATTCTATTTTATTTACTTCTATTTCTATTTCACCTGTTGGTATTTTGTCGTTCTTGTTTGTTCTTTCAAGAACTTTTCCTTCAACACAAATTACACATTCTGTTACTAAATTTTCTTTTATATCTTTTAATTTTTCTTCATCTGATATAACAAGTTGTGTGATTCCAAATTCATCTCTTAAATCTATAAATTTCATTGCTCCTAGATTTCTTATTCTTTGAACCCAACCTGCAAGTTTGACATTTTGACCAACATTTTTTATATTTAATTCACCACAATTATGATCTCTATATATATTCTTCATTTTGCTCTCCTTCTTTTTTATGTTTTGATAGTATTTTTTTACCATTTTAAATTTTCCATTATTATATCAAATATCTATTAAAATTCAATGTTTTAGGAAAATATTCTCAAAGTTTTATATTCTTTTTTAGTTAATATCTAATATTTTTTACTTAACATTCATATACATTATATTTACACTTTTTTCTTTTTATTTTTACTCTTGTTACTAAAAAATTTTTATTTGCTTTTTATTTCATAAATTCATTTTATATATCAAATTTCAAATTTTATCTTCTAGCAATTAATTTATAACTTTTTGTTTTTAATCGCAATATTCTTTTATATAGTCATATAATTTATGTATTGGCAAACCAACAATAGTTGTATAATTTCCTATAATTTTTTCAATAAAAACACTAAATCCAGATTGAATCGCAAAAGCCCCTGCTTTATCTAATGCCTCTCCAGTTTTTATCCACTTTTCAATTTCTTCATCTTGCATATCTTTTATATAAATATCTGCTATATCATAATCTATATACTCTTTATATTTATTTTTATCTTCTACTAATACACTAAGCCCTGTAATAACCTTAACATTTGAGTTTTTAAATTTAAACAACATTTTCTTTGCATCTTCTTCATCTTTTGGTTTGCCATATATTTTTCCATCTTTAAAAACCATTGTGTCTGCTCCAATAACAACTCTATCTCCTATTGTTTCATCAAATACTGCTTTAGCTTTTATATAAGAAAGTCTTTTTACTTGATCTTCTATTGTTATTCCTTTTTCTAATTTTTCATCAACATTGCTTACAATTACTTCATATTTTACATTCATTAAATTTAAAAGTTCTTTTCTTCTTGGTGATTGTGATGCAAGTATTATACGCATTTTAGCATACTCCCTTTACAATTTTATTTTTTTAATTTTCCTCTTACATATTCATAAATCATAATTCCTGTTGCAACAGAAGCATTCAAACTTTCTGTTTTTCCAAGCATAGGAATTTTAACTTTATAATCTGCAAAATCTTGAATTTCTTTTGAAACTCCATTTCCCTCATTTCCAATAACTATAACCTTTTTATTATATTCTATATCATATATACTATTTTTGGTATCTAATGATGTAACAATTATCTCATAACCATTTTCTTTTATATCTTTTAAAGTTTCTAGTAAATTTTCACTTTCAATAATATTAACTCTAAAAATCGCCCCCATAGTTGATCTTACAACTTTTGGATTAAAACACTCCACTGTATCTTTTGATACAACAATTTGTTTTAAATTTGCACTATCTACAGTTCTTAGAATCGTACCTAAATTTCCTGGATCTTGCAATCCATCTAATACTAAAATTATATCTTCAGAATAATTTATTTTATTATTACTATTATTTTTTTCTACAACAGCTAAAATACCTTGTGGATTAGATACATCTGTTATATATTTAAAAACTTTATCTGTTACATAAATGCAATTAAGTTTTGCTATCTCATATAGTACTTTTTGATCTATCATGTCATTATTTATGCAATCTTCGCAAATCACCACATCTTTTATATTTTGATTTTCATCAATAGCTTCTTTTACAAGCTTTATTCCTTCTACTATATAACTATTTTCTAAATCTCTAAACTTTTTTTCTTTTAATTTTTTAATTTTTTTAACAATTTCATTTTCTTTACTTGTTATTACTTGCATATATACTCCTTTTTATATATTATTCGCATTTTTATTTACCTTTGAATTTTCATTTTGTAAACACTTCTCCAAAAATTGTGTAATACTTTCTAAAATTTTATCTTCTGATGTAGTATTCAAAATTAAAGTAACATATGGTTCTTTTCCAGGAGAAAATTTTATTAAATTTCTGTATTCTTTTATTAAATTATCTATATTTTCTGTATTAAAATTATCTACATCAAAGTAAAATACTGCATTTTCTCTTCTTTGTACAATTTTTAAAATATTTACCATTTTGCATAATTGTTTTATTTTTGCAATCTTTATTAAGTTTTCTACTTCTTTTGGCATATTACCATATCTATCAATTATTTCATCTATTACATTTGCTAAGTCCTCTTCATTTTTGCTAAGTGCAATATCCTGATATATTTCAATTTTTTGACTACTATTTTCAATATACTCATCTGGAATAAAACTTGAAACATTCATATCTATTTGTATATCTTTTTCTTCTTTTACTTTTATTCCCTGCATTTCTTTTACAACTTCGTCTAATAATTTACAATAAGTATCATATCCAACTTGCTCCATATGACCATGTTGTATTTCTCCGAAGTAAACTTCCTGCACCTCTTATTTCTAAATCTCTCATAGCAATTTTAAATCCTGATCCAAATTCTGTAAATTCTTTTATAGCTTTTAATCTCTTATCAGCAACTTCTGATAATAATTTATCATGTCTATATGTTATATACGCATATGCTTGCCTATCAGATCTTCCAACTCTTCCTCTTATTTGATAAAGCTGAGCAAGTCCTAGTCTGTCTGCATTTTCTACTATAATAGTATTTGCATTTGGAATATCTATTCCAGATTCCAAAATTGTAGTACAAACAAGTACATTAACTTCTTTTTTTACAAACTCCATCATTATATCTTCTAGTTCTTTCCCACTCATTTTTCCATGTGCATATGCAACTTTTGCCTCAGGTACCAAATCTGAAATAAAATTTGCTTTTTTCTCTATTTGTTCTACATTATTAAATAAATAAAAAACCTGGCCATCTCTTTCTAATTCTTTTGTAATTGCTTCTTTTATTACCTCATCATCATATTCTAATACATATGTTTGAACAGCTTTTCTATTATGTGGTGGTTCATATATAACAGACATATCTCTTACTCCAACAATTGACATATGAAGTGTTCTAGGAATTGGTGTTGCTGTCATAGTTAGTACATCTACTGTATTTTTTAAAACCTTTATTTTTTCTTTATCTTTAACTCCAAATCTATGTTCCTCATCAATTATTAGTAAACCTAAATCTTTAAATTCTACATCCTTACTTAATATTCTATGCGTTCCTACAACGCAATCTATTTCTCCTAATTTTAATTTTTTAATAACTTCATTTTGCTCTTTTTTTGTTCTAAAACGATTTAGTAATTCAACTTTGATTGGAAATTCTTCCATTCTTGTTTTAAATTCTTCATATTGTTGATTTGCAAGTACTGTGGTTGGAACTAAATATGCAACTTGCTTATGATCCATTATTGCTTTAAAAGCTGCTCTTATTGCTACTTCTGTTTTTCCATATCCAACATCTCCACAAAGAAGTCTATCCATCGGTTTAGCCTGTTCCATATCTTTTTTAGTTTCTTCTATACATCTTAATTGGTCCTCTGTTTCAGTATATGGAAAACTATCTTCAAACTGTCTTTGCCACTCAGTATCTTTAGAAAAAGCATATCCCTTCACATTTTGTCTTTTTGCATATAATTCTATTAATTCTCTTGCAACTTCTCTTAAATTAGACTTAACTCTTGTTTTTGTATTTTCCCATTCTTTTCCGCCTAATTTGTTTAGTCTTGGTAAAGCTTCTCCTCCACCAACATATTTTCTTATACTATCTAAATTATTAGTTGGCACATATAAAATATCTTCATTTTTATATCTTATTTTTATATAATCTTTTGTTACATTATCTGCTTTTATTGTATTTACTCCTATAAATTGACCTATACCATGAAATTTATGAACAACATAATCACCAATTTTTAAATCTGCGAATACAACTTTTTCACCCTCTTTAAAGCTTTTACTTAATTTTCTTTTTTTACGCTCATTATTAAAGAAGTCTTCACTACTAATTACAAGTAAATTTAAATCATAAGACTCAAAACCAGAAGATAAAGCACCTTTTGTTACCAAAACATTACCTTCTTGTAATTTACTTTCTACGCTTTCATTATATATGTGTGGAATATCATTTTCTGTTAATAACAATGACATTTTTCTTGCATTTGCTTCATTTCCTCCGAAGTAAAACTATCTTCTTCTTTTTCTCTACTGCCATTTTTATTTCATCTATAATAATCTGTGTTTCACTCTTAAAAAAGTTAACTTCTCTATAATGAAAATGATACTGTCTTTCTATATTTTTTTTTGTTAAAATATCTTGTTTTTCTAAATAAATTAAATTATTGCTTTCTATTTTTTCATTATACAAAGCTATATTTTCTATCGAATCTGGCACAACTTTTTCTTTTTCAATTAAATTATTTATTAAATTATTGTTATCTTCAATTATATTTTTTAACCTTTGAGAAATCTTAGAATCTTCATCTAAAAATATTAGAGTATCATCTAAAAGATAATCTAGAAAACTGCTTTGTTTTTTATAAAAAGAATTAAAATATTTGTCAATTTTACTATAATAGTCACCTTGACTTATTAAGTCTATATCTCCGAAATACAGTCTTTTCTAAATTTTTATTTTTTCTTTCTTTTATATCTTTTACTATATCATCTAAATCTCTTTCCAATATAAATTCATGAGCAGGATATATCTTTATTTGATCCATCGTATCTATTGATCTTTGAGATGAAAATTTAAAACTTCTTATTGAATCTATCTCATCACCCCAAAATTCTATTCTTATCCCCTCTATTTCTGAAAGTGCAATATCTACAATTCCACCTCTTACACTAAAACAACCTCTTGATTCTACTAGCTCTGATCTTTCATATCCAAGTAGTAATAGCTTTTCTTTTAATTTTTCTATAGAAATTTCTTTTCCTACTTTTAAATTTATACAATTTTTATATAAAGTTTCTTTTGATATAAGCTTTTGCATAACTGCTTCTATTGTTGTTACAACTACTTTTGCTTTTTTATCTTGTATTTTATTTAAAACTTCTATCCTTTCATATGGAAGATCTTTGCTTTCTGCAACATAATCATATGTTACTATTTCTCTTTTTGGAAAATATAAGATCTCTTTTTCAAAATATTTTAAATCATTTATTAATTTTTTTGCTTGTATCTCATTATAAGTAATAATACATATTGGTCTTTTTAAATATTCCTTAGTTCCACTTACAATATGCACTTTTGCAACGTCAGATAAGCCCGATACCAGTATCGGGCCTTTTTCTTTTTCTATACCTTTTAAATATGATGTAAATAAATCAATTTTTCCTAATGCACTTAACAAAAAATTCATTTTTATCTAAACCTCTTTTTTATACTTTTCTAAAGCTTTAGCTATTTGATCTGGACATGATGTTCCCTTATAACCACAAGGAATTCCTTTTAATTTTTTTATTACGTCATCAATATTTTGTCCTTCTAATAACTTACTAAGTCCTACTGTATTTCCAGGACATCCACCTATTATTTTTACAGACTTTATAATATTATTTTCTATATCAAAAATTATTTTATGTGAGCATACACCTTCTGGCTCATATATATATTCCATTTCATCACTTTCTTTCATATAACATATTAAAACGTAAAAATATGTATTTACATAGCACTTTTAATACACTTTATACGTTCTTATTTTATAGTTTTTCATACCTTTTTATTATATATGAATTTTACATAATTTTCAATACTATAATCATATTTTTAAGTACTCTAAAATATGATTATATAAACTACATTTTTTAAATTTATTATTTTAATATTTTACATTCAATATTAAATTTTGGTTTATAGGTATTTTCCACAAAACCTAAATATTTTATATAAGGATAAAAAACTCATGAAAAAACTAAATTTTTATACTATATCACTAAAACGAAATATACTACCTATTACTTTTTTCATTTTTACAATTGCTCTTGTAGTATTTTCTAAATCTAATTTAAGTTCTGCAAAAGCCGGCTTAACTTTATGGGCAACAGCTGTAGTACCTTCTCTTTTTCCTTTTTTTATTGCTACAGAACTATTATCTTACACTAATATAATACATATTATTGGAAAATTATTAAATAAATTTATGAGGCCAATTTTTAATGTACCAGGTGAAGGAGCTTTTGCTTTTATCATTGGATTAATTAGTGGCTATCCAGTTGGAGCTAAAGTTGTTTGTAAACTATTTCAGGATGGTTTATGCACAAAATCCGAAGCTGAAAGAATGCTTAGTTTTACTAATAATTCCGGACCACTTTTTATTTTAGGAACTGTTGGAATTACTTTGTTTGGTAATTCTACAATTGGCTTTTTACTTTTATCTACTCATATTTTAGCATGTATATCTGTCGGAATTATTCTTGGTATAATAGATAGATTTTCTAAAAAGAATATTTCTTTAAATATATATCACTCAGAAAAAAATAATATTTCTAATAGCCTTAGCTGTTCTTTCTCAAATCTTGGTGAAATTCTAGGAAAGAGCATTAATTCCGCAATTTCTACAACTTTACTAATTGGTGGCTTTATTGTACTTTTTTCAGTTATTCTTTCTATTTTAAAAAATAGTCACATTTTAAGTGTTTTATGTAATTTTGTAGAAACCATTTTTAGGTGTATTAATATTGAACCTAAATTAGCAAATGGTTTTATTACTGGAATTATAGAATTAACAAATGGTGTTAAATTAGCTGCAAATGTAAATAGTAAATTAATATCTCACAATATTATACTTTGCGCTTTTTTGCTAGGTTTTGGTGGATTTTCAATTTTACTTCAAGTCCTTAGCATTGTATCTAAAGAAAATCTTTCTATAAAACCCTATGTAATTGGTAAATTAATGCAAGGGATTTTAGCTGCATTTTATACATATATTTTTATTAATATATTTCCATTTTTAAATTTTGATTTACAAGATGTATTTGCCAATTTTTCTAGTACATTTAATTACAACACTTATAATATTACGCCATTATTTTACTATTTATTATCTTTATTTTTCTGTACTTACATCTATAAAATTAACAGAAAAGTTGAATTTTCTAGTAAAATCGATGTTGTAAAAAATAGGCATCAAAATTAGTAATACTAATTTTGATTTTACTATAAAATTCTCATATCTATTTTTATATTTGTTTTGCTACCTATTATCCAATTTATCACTTACTTAATTTTTTATTTTTCTATTTATTTATATTTTTATTATAATATGATTTTTGCCAAATTTTTCATATTGTAATAATTTTTGAATATTATTAATTAATACTTTATAAGGGGGTTTTTATATGGATAGAAATATGGATTTTAATAATTTTGGAGGATATACTCCACCATACATGAATTTTGAGCAAAATCCCGACTTTGTTCGGAGCAGATAATCCAATGTTTAATCCTGTTATGCAATATGAACAAGCATATATGTATTACAGATATTTAACTCAAAATATAGAATATAAAATAAAATGCAAAGAATATGAAAAGCTTTGTTCAAAAGATAATTCAAGACAAGATAAACGAATAGAATAAAATATTTACAATAATATTTACAATAAAAAATCACTAAACTTTACTATAACTAGAAAAAGAGACAAGTAAATTTAAACTCTACTTGCCCCTTTTATAGTTGGTAGCGAGAAATGGATTCGAACCATCGACCTGCCGGGTATGAACCGGATGCTCTAGCCAACTGAGCTATCTCGCCATGTATGAAAGACAATAAGTATTATACTTGCAAAATTTAAATTTGTCAAGTAAATAAAAAAGAAAATATAATATTTTATTTTCTTTTTTATTATTCACCTATTGTCATTTGATTTTCTTTTGGTTTTTTCACTTTATTTTTTGATAATCCTTCTTTATAATTATCTTTTTTATTCGTAGCCTTTTTATGCAATTCATCTTTAAATCTATTTACAGCTTTTGTTTCAGCTTTTTCTCTTGCTTTCAAAAGATACTCAGCTAACTCTTTATCATTTTGAGATGTATTTTGATCATCAATGATTTCTTCTAGGTTTTTGTCACCATCTTTATCATCTTTTTCATTTAAAAGTATTCTCTTTAGTGCATTTAATATCGATACTCTATCTTTTTCCATGATATTAAGAGCTCCTCTCCTTTTTTATATAATAAAACTCTATTTATATATTAACATAAAAATAAAAAAAAATCAATACCTAATGATAATTTAGACATTAATAGCCTATTATACTTATTCTAGATATTGATTTTTTTTATTTTATTTCATAAATGAACTAATAATATTATCTATTGTTTCTGAATTTTCATCTTTTAATTCTCCTGGTACAGTTGTTGTTAACACATATGCTGTTTTACTATCAATAAATATTGCTTGTTTTATTTCAAATTCAACATCATTTTGTGTCATTGTATAAGAAATTATATAAGCATCTCTTCCATTTAATTTTACCTCTTCTTCTGCAATATCTCCTTTAATATTACTTCCGATTGTTTCTTTTATATTTTTTATTGAAGCTGTTACATATGTCTTTAAATTATAAGTACTTTGTATATTCTCAGAAACCAAATTTACATTTGTTCCAGTATTTGCATCTACAAATATTTTTTTATTTCCACTTCCTATATCAGACCAGTCTTCTGGATAAGAGAACTTAATTCCTGATTCATCAGTATATTCTGTATATTCTGTAAGCTCTTTTTTATCTATCGTTTTTAAATTTGTTTTCGTTTCACATCCTGTTAATGTTAATACCATTATTGCTATAATTGACATTAATACTATTATCTTATTTGTTTTTCTCACTTTTAAATTCCTCCTCTTTAGCTCATATAATCTTTTAATTTTTTGCTTCTACTTGGATGTCTTAATTTTCTTAAAGCCTTCGCTTCAATTTGTCTTATTCTCTCACGTGTTACCATAAATTCTTTTCCAACTTCTTCTAAAGTTCTTGCTTTTCCATCTTCTAATCCAAATCTTAATTTTAAAACTTTTGCTTCTCTTGGAGTTAATGTACTCATAACCTCTTCTAATTGTTCTCTTAGTAAAGTATATGCTACAGAATCTTGAGGTGCTGGAGAATCTTCATCTTGAATAAAATCTCCTAGATGACTATCATCTTCTTCTCCTATTGGAGTTTCTAATGATACAGGATCTTGAGCTATTTTTTGTATTTCTAATACTTTTTCTACTGGTATCTCCATTTCCTTTGCAATTTCTTCTGGAGTAGGCTCTCTACCTAATTGTTGAAGCAAATGTCTTGATGTTCTTATTAATTTATTTATAGTTTCTACCATATGAACTGGTATTCTTATTGTTCTTGCTTGATCTGCTATTGCTCTTGTAATAGCTTGTCTAATCCACCATGTTGCATATGTGCTAAATTTATATCCTTTTGTATAGTCAAATTTTTCTACAGCTTTTATTAGCCCCATATTTCCTTCTTGTATTAAATCTAAAAATAACATTCCTCTACCAACATATTTTTTTGCTATACTAACAACAAGTCTTAAGTTAGATTCTGCAAGCTTTTGTTTTGCTTCTTCATCACCTTTTAATACTTTTTCTGCAAGATCAATTTCTTCTTCATAAGTTAGAAGTGGAATTTTACCTATTTCTCTTAGATACATTCTTACTGGATCATCAATGTTAACTCCTTCCATATTAGTTACATCTATGTCTTCTAAGTTAACTTCTTCTACTTCCTCTAATTCGTCTGGATCTGGTTCTTCATCTGCATCGTCTTTTAATACATTAATTCCCATACTTTCGAACATATCAAATACTTCTTCTATTTGGTCTGGATTAATAGTATCTAATTGACTGGCAAGTTCCCCATAAGTTATTTTTCCTTCTTTTTTTGCTTTTTTTATTATTTCCATTATTTTTTCTTTATTTTTTTCATTAGTCTTTTCTAAATTTTTATCTTTTTTTTGTAGGTTTGCTTCTTCTTTTTCTGTCTTTTTCATAGCTTCCCTCCTTATTTTACTTTAGCTAATTTTACAATTATTTCACTAAGCTGTTTTTCATAATTAGCTTTATCTTCTTTATCAAGCTCTTTATTTTCTAATTTGTTTATAATATCATTTCTCTTTTTAATTAATTTTTCTTTTATATAAATATTTAATATATCTTCTATACACTTATTAACTTCTGTAATTTCAAAATCATATGCCATTATACTAGTTAAATAATTAATAATTTCTTCTTCTTGAAACCAATCTAACACATTGTTAATATTACTATAACCTTTTTCTAATTCTTCATACAACTTTGTTATTACTTTTTTATTTCTTTCGCTTTTTATATCTTCTACCGATACTACTTCTTTTATCTTTGAATATGCTTCATTTGGATAATTTATTAATAAGTAAATTATTAAACCTTCTCTTTTAGCTACCGCCTTATCTGTTTCTTCAATAACTTTTTTTTGAGGTTGTACTACTTTTGTAACATTTATCCTTTTTTCATCTTCGTTTTTTCCATATATTAATTTATTTATTTCTGAATATATCGCTTCTTTTGATATATTGTACTCTAAAGAAATCTTATCAACATATACTTCTCTTTCTATATTGTTAGATATTTTTGCAAGTTCTTTTGCAATCTCTTTTAAGAATTTTATTTTATCATTTGTATTGTTTATATCTAATTTTTGTTTTAAAACTCTTATTTTGTATTCAACTAAAGATATTGCATTATCTACATATTTTAAAAATCTTTCAGGTCCATATTTTGTAACAAATTCATCTGGATCTTTAGCACCTTCTATTTGAAGAATCCTAATATCACATCCCAAATTTTGTAATATTTCTAATCCTCTTACTGTTGCTGCTTGTCCTGCGCCATCTGCATCATACCCTATTATAACCTGCTCACTACTTTTTCTTAATAATCTTCCCTGAGATTCTGTTAGAGCTGTTCCTAATGATGCAACAGCATTTGTTATTCCCCTTTGATGTAATGATATAGCATCCATATAACCTTCAACTATTATTATTTTTTTCAAATGTTCTTTTTTAGCAACATTTAATCCAAATAAATGTTTTCCTTTGCTATATACAATATTTTCTGATGAATTTATATATTTTGGTTTACTATCATCTAAAACTCTTCCACCAAAAGCAATAACTCTATTTCGTGTATCTTGTATTGGAAACATTAATCTTCTTCTAAACCTATCTATAAATTTCCCATTATCATTTTTATTTACAAGTCCAGAAGTTAAAATTTCCTCATCTGTAAAACCTTTAGATTTTAAATGTACATATAATTCATTAAAACTTCCTGAATACCCTATTAAAAAATTTTTTAATGTTCTATTATCTAATTTTCTTTTTTTTATGTAATTTTGAGCTTCTTTTGAAGTAGGTTTGTATAAATTTTCATGATAAAATTTTGCAGTTTCTGCATTTATATCATATACTTTTGATTTAAGTTTTAATAATTTATCATCTACACTGTTACTTATTGTTGGTAAATTTATACCAGCTCTATCTGCTAACATTTCTAGAGACTCTATGAAACCTAAATTTTCTATTTTTTCTACAAAATGAAAAACATTGCCTCCTACGCCACATCCAAAACAGTGAAAAATTTGCTTGTCTGGTGACACAGAAAAAGAAGGTGATTTTTCCTTATGAAATGGACATAGTCCAAAAAAGTTTCTACCACTTCTTTTTAATACTACATATTGTGATATAATATCTACTATATCATTTTTACTTCTTATTTCGTCAATTAGTTCATCACTATAACGTACCATTCATGACACCTTTCTTTTCACTATAATTATATTATTCGACGCTTTACATTTAAATCCTTCTTATTGTTTACAGAAGTTGACACTTTTATGTAAATTGTTATTTAAAAAGAAGTAGAATTATTTCCACTTCTTTCTTATGTTGTCTAATTTTCACTTTTACTAATTAATTGTTTGATGTTCCTGTCCCATCAAAAGGAATAAATTTACTTACAATATTTTTATTTATTTCTATATTATCTTGAACTGGCATTCTATTTTCTTCAAAAGATACATTTATTTTATTTTCTACCAATTTTTCGATTTCTTCTTTTGATGCATGCTCTGCTAAAACTAATTCACTTACTAATATTTGTTTAGCACTATTTAACATTTTCTTTTCTCCTGTTGATAGACCTTTTTCTTTTTGCTTAAAGCTTAAATTTCTAACAACATCTGCTACTTCATATATATTGCCACTTCTCATTTTGTCCATATTATCTCTATATCTTTTATTCCAGTTATTTGACATTTCTGTCTCGTCTTCTTCTAATATTCCTAATACTTTTGGAACATCACTTTCACTAATAATACTTCTTACTCCAATTTGCTCCGCTTTTGCAATTGGAACCATCACCTTTACTTCCCCAGGCATTGATATTATGTAATATTGCTCTGTTTCATTGCATATATTTTTCTCTTCTATTGCACTAATGGTACCAGCCCCGTGCATAGGATGTACTATCTTGTCCCCTACATTAAACATGTAAGTCACTCCCTTCAATAAGCTAAATTTCTGAAGTCAAGAAAGGTTTCGTTTCTCTTTTTCAACTACTCTTATATTATACAACAAAAAATGGTAAAAGTCAAAGCTTTTACCATTCATTTTTCGCATCAAAAGCTATGTATCCGTTCTGCGCCAGCGGATACATTTTTTTATTTTTTTATGTTACTTTCTTTTTATTTGTTAGTAGATCCAAATCCTCCTAATCTTTTTCCTTCTGCTTCATCATTATCTACTACTCTATATTCTTGAAATATAGCTTGACCAATAACATCTCCTTTTTTTATTTCAACATCATGATCAAAAAAGTTATAAAAAGCAAACATAAAAGCTCCATCATTATCTGGATTTCCATAATAGTCAGCATCTATAATTCCAACACTATTTGCCATTACTAGTCCCTTTTTAAATGGATTAGAACTTCTATTGCAAAGCATCATATATTCATTCTCTTTCATATATGCCTTTAGTCCTGTTTTCACAAGTGTTGGTTTTTGGCCTGGCTTATATTCAGGTATTATACAATCTTCTGCAGCTTCAATATCATATCCAGCTGAATATTTTGTTTTTCTTACTGGCATATTGATATTTTTATCTTCAAACCCTTTAGCTATTTCAAACCCTCTTTTTCTTTCCATCTTGTATTTCATCCTTTCTTTCTACATTTTATTAACATATTTGACATTATACTACACACGCAAAAAAAAAGCATCATTTATTTTAAATTTTTTTATTTTTTATTTTCATCAATTATATAACTTATATTTTTTTAATTTTTATTTTTACATTTTTTATCATAATTCCTTATACTCTCTGATTTTTATTTAATTTAAATCATTTTTTACTTTTAAATTATATTTTTAATTAACCAATACATTATTATTACATAATATATACTATAACTATATATTATGCTTTATAAAATTTATAGAAAGGATTCAATCTAATATTTTATTATATTGATTGTTATAAAAAACATATGAAAACATTTGAACTTGATAAAGTAAATTTAGAAAATACAGTTACAGTTTATTCTTTAAACTGTTCTGGTCAACTCAGACGAAGATTTCTAGATTTGGGTATTTGTAAAGGTACCTTAATAACTCCACTTTTCAGAAGTATAAACAGTGATTCAACAGCTTATTTAGTTCGCGGTAGTACTATAGCCATTCGAAAAGATGATGCGAAAAACATTAAAATTCAAATTTAACTATTATTTATTACATTTATATCTTACTATAATATTATCTTTTATATTAATATACGCTTGCAAATTTTTTGTAGTTTGCAAGCTTCATTTTTATAACTATTCACAAATATTTATATGTATTCATATATTACCTTTAGGAAGGTGATTTCATGGAATTAATAAGTAGTTCTATCAAAACAGATCCGCTTAATAAATTAAGCAATAAAAAAAATAAATATACATATACTATAGCTATTCGGAGGAAATCCTAATGTTGGGAAATCCACTATTTTCAACAATTTAACAGGTATGCATCAACATACAGGTAACTGGTCTGGCAAAACAGTTTCCAATGCTTCTGGTATCACAAGATTTAATAATACAAATTTTTTATTAGTAGATATCCCTGGTACATATTCTTTAATGTCTAATTCAGAAGAAGAAGAAATTGCAAGAAATTATATTTGTTTTGAAAATGCTGATGCAACAATTATCGTAGTAGATGCTACTTGTTTAGAAAGAAATTTAAATCTTGTTTATCAAACAATGGAAATTACAAATAAACTTATAGTCTGTGTTAATTTATTAGATGAAGCCGAAAAAAAGGGAATTTCTATAAACTTAAAACTCTTAGAAAAAAAATTAGGAGTTCCTGTTATTGGTACAATTGCCAAAAAGAAAAAAACACTAAATAATTTAATGAAAAAAGTATTAGATGTTTGTGAAGGAAAAATTTTTCCTATTCCAAATAATGTAAAATACAATGATTTAATTGAAAATTGTATAAAACTACTTGAACCAAATATAAAAGATAATCTTTCTCCCCAAAATAAATATTTATCTAGATGGGTAAGTATAAAATTATTAGACAATGATAAAAAAATAGTAGACTCGATAGAAAAAAATCTGTTATCTAGCTATCTTACCGACACTTCTTTAGAAAACAATTTAAATAAGTGTAACAATCTGCTTCTTGAAACAAATTTTGGAAAAGAAAATTTCAAAGACGAAATAGTTTCAACTATTTTGTTTAAAGCTGAAGATGTTACATCTAGTGTTCGTACAATAAAAAATTGTAGTTATAGCAAACGAGATAGAAAAATAGATAAAATACTTACATCAAAAATTTTTGGTTTACCTATTATGATTATGTTTTTAGCAGCTATTTTTTGGCTTACTATTGTCGGCGCTAATTATCCATCTTCTCTTCTTTCCGAATTATTTGGTTACATTCAAATAAAACTAGTTGCTTGTTTAGATTATTTATTTTCTCCTATGTGGTTAACTAGCATTTTAGTTGATGGAGTATATTGTACATTAACATGGGTAATAAGTGTAATGCTCCCTCCACTTGCAATTTTCTTCCCATTATTTACACTTATAGAAGATTTAGGTTATTTACCACGTATTGCATTTAATCTAGACAAATACTTTAAAAAGGCTTGTAGTTCTCGGAAAACATGCTCTTACAACTTGTATGCGGTTTTGGTTGTAATGCATGTGGTGTAGTTGGATGTAGAATTATAGATTCACCAAGAGAAAAATTAATAGCTATTTTAACTAACAGCTTTGTCCCTTGTAATGGTAGATTTCCTCTTTTAATTACTGTATCTATGATATTTATTGGAAGTTTATCAACAGGTTTTACAGCTTCTTTTCTATCTACATTAGCAGTATTAGCTATTGTTATTTTTGGAATTTTTATGACACTGTTTATATCAAAAATTCTTTCTAAAACTATATTAAAAGGTAGCTCTTCTACATTTATACTAGAATTGCCACCTTATAGGAAGCCACAAATAGGTAAGATTTTAATACGCTCTATTCTAGATAGAACTTTATTTGTTTTAGGGAGAGCAATACTAGTTGCCGCTCCTGCTGGAATTATAATTTGGTTATTTGCTAATATTCAATTTAACAGTGTTAGTATTTTAACATATGTTGCAAATTTTTTTGATCCTTTTGCTAAATTGCTTGGGTTAGATGGATATATTTTAACAGCTTTTATTTTAGGTTTGCCAGCAAACGAAATTGTACTTCCAATTATTCTTATGAGTTATATGCAGTCTGGTACTTTAATAAATTTGGATGACACAACTGCAATTGGTCAAATTTTATTACAAAACGGTTGGACTCTTTTAACAGCTATTAATGTTATGATTTTTACTTTATTGCATTTCCCTTGCAGCACTACTTTATTAACTATAAAAAAAGAAACTGGTAAATGGAAATGGGCAGCTTTATCTTTTGCATTACCAACAGTTTGTGGAATTATTGTTTGTATGTTCACTACATTCATATGGAATGTTTTTATATAAAAACGTCTTAGTATACATCATTTTTAAAAAAAAATCTATAATTTTTTATAAAAAAGACTTTATTTATAATATGTAATATGAAATTGTTAAAAACGAAAAAAATTCATTTTAGCCAAAATCATATTTTATAAATAAAGTCTTATTTTTATTCAAATGAGATTAATAATTCTTCGGAAATTCTCTTATATCCAACTTTTTCATATACATGATTGCTTATTTCATTTTTGGCATCTGTATATAATGCCAGTACTTTTGCTCCATCATTTAGTAATTTATTAGAAAGAAGGTATATTCCTATTTTTCCATACCCTTTTCCTCTATACTTTTTAGGTGTAACTACTGCACCAATTACATATCCATTAATAAGTTTTCTACTAGTCATAGCTTGAAGTACAATTTCACCTTTATCATTTTTAAAAACATATAAACCTTTTTTCATATGTATATTAGCATGTTCTCTTGCCTCATCATTTGTTATAACTTTTTTATGAGCTTCTTCTTGAAATTCCTTTATATTATCACAAATTTCTTCTATACAATTTTCATTTTCAATTTTAACTAATTCTAATTTTTCATTAATAGGAATTTCTTCTAATTTTGTTAATTCCAAAATATATTTATCTTTTTTACTTTTTATTTTTTTTCCATTTAATTTTGTATAATATTTTGCTACATTTTCACAAAGTTGTTTTCTAGAATTTATTTCTAATAAATCAATATTTAATTTATTAATTTCTGATGCTATAAATTCTGATATTTCATCAGAATAATTTTTAGTAGGTGAATACATAAGTAATCCATTTTTTGGTTTATTTATAATAATTATCATCTCTATTTTACTATCGTTTTCAACTCTAGCAAGTAGCCAATTTTCTACCTCTTCCTCTTTTGCATCTAATATTACTGCTATCATAATATTATTTAAAGCTTCTTCTTTTTCTAAAAGTTTTAAATTATCTTTGCAAAACTCTTCCTTGGTTTTATATGTTTTTAATTTCATTATTTTCCTCCTTAGTATTTGCTTATTCTTTTAATTTTTTTCTTACTTCTTTGTAGTTTTTCATATATTTTTCTACCATATTCCAAAACTCTTCTGAATGGTTCATATACTTCAAATGACATATTTCATGCAACACTACATATTGTATTGCATTTCTATCATATTTCATTAAATAAGAATTAATAGTAATGTTTTTATTAGCACTACATGTACCCCATGCTGATTTTATCTTTCTTATACGATATTTATTAGGTTTTATACCAACTATTCTAGTTACAATTTCCATAGCCATTGGTACTTCTTTTTCTGCTATTTTCATATACACATCATCTAATAAACTTTCTATTTTTTCTTGATAATTTTTCTTATTTCTTCTAGATAATTCAACCACTAAAATCCCATCATCTATATAAATATTAGATACACTTTGTTTAAAATACTTTATTTTTAGTGGATATTCTTTTCCTAATATAGAAACCTTACATCCTGGTTTATACTTTTCTTTTGATGCATTTTCTAATTTTTCATATATCCACTTTTTCTTTTCTTCAACAACTTTTTTTATTTCTTCATCTTTTACTTTTTTAGGTGCTGTAACAACAACTTTTCCATCTTTTATATGTATATATACATTTTTTATTTTTGATTTTATTATTTCATATTTAATCTCTTTATCTTTATACTTTATTGTATTCAATAAAATCTCACCTTCTTTTTATTTACACATGCTGTAATTATATCACATTTTCTTTGTTTGTTAAATATATATTTTTACTATTGACAATGTCATTTTTTTCCTGGTATTATATGTAAAATCATACAAAAAGGAGGAAAATTTATACGTGGATAATCTACCATTAAATTTATTAAATATTTATTTTGGTTATAAAACTTTCAGAAAAAATCAGCAAGAAATTATTTCTAATATATTAAATCATAAAGATTGTTTAGCAATTTTACCAACTGGCGCTGGAAAGTCTATTTGTTATCAAATACCTGCACTTATTTTCAAAAACTTAACAATAGTTGTATCTCCATTAATATCTCTAATGAAAGATCAAGTTGATAAATTAACAAAAAAAAACATTCCAACTGCATATATTACTAGTAATATATCAAACTCAGAATATAATTCAATTATAAAAAATATTAAACTTCAAAAATATAAAATTATATATGTTTCTCCCGAAAGACTAGAGTCTTTAAAATTTTTAGAAATAATTAAAAGTATTCCTATATCATTAATAGCAATAGATGAAGCTCATTGTATATCACAATGGGGACATGACTTTAGAAAAAGCTATACTAAAATTTCAAAATTTATTTCTTTATTTTCTCCAAGACCAGTTATTGCAGCTTTCACTGCAACAGCAACAAACATTGTAAAAAACGACATTATAAATTCCTTAAATCTTATAAACCCATTTACAATAGTAACAACTTTTAATCGTGAAAATTTATTTTTTAGTGTATTTTCTCATACAGATAAACTTTGCTTTTTATTAAATTTTTTAAAATCTAATAAATTCGATTCTGGAATAATATATTGTTCTTCAAGAAAAAATGTAGATTATCTTTATGATTATCTTTCTTTTAAAAAATATTCTGTTTGTAAGTATCATGCAGGTCTTCCGCCTTTTCAAAAAATTAAATATCAAAATTTATTTTTATCTGATCATTCCAAAATTATGATTGCAACAAATGCATTTGGTATGGGAATTGATAAACCAAACATTAGATATATTATTCATTATAATATGCCAAAAGACATAGAAGGATATTACCAAGAAGCTCGGTCGTGCTGGCAGAGATGGAAATCCAGCAAAATGTATTTTGCTTTTCAATAAATGTGATATATTTTCTAACAAATTTCTAATTGAAAATGGTTCTAAAAACACAAATAAAATGTTAGAATATCAAAAATTAAATTCCATTATAAACTATTGTAATTCTAATAAGTGTTTACGACATTTTTTATTAAACTATTTTGGAGAATCTACCAACTATAGATCTTGTAATAACTGTAGCAATTGTTGTAAACAAAAAAGGAATATTACTTAAATAACTTTTTTATTACGTTTTTTATTTTTAAACCTACTTTATATATTTATTACATCTACATTATAAAAAGCTTTAATAGTTTAGCCTCTATGAACTATACTATCAAAGCTCTTATTCTATAATCAACTTTTAATTTTAATAAAACAAATCTGTAAAATTTCTTGATATTCCAAAAATTATTAAAATAACTAAGAATACTTTTAAAATCATTTCCATTTTTTCATTCAGTATCTCTTCATCTTTTAATAAATACATTAAATATCTATATCCTATATATATTAATAATACTATTGCTGGTATAGACATTACATTATACCATATTGCTTTTTTTATATCTCCATTTACTAAATTGTGTAAACTTCTTGTCATTCCACAACCAGGACATTTTATCCCCATTATTTTATAAAAAAAACAAGGAATAAAAAAACTGTTTTCACTTTCCGGATTATATATTCTAAGTAAAATCAATCCAAGCATACCAACAATTGCTAGTACAATAACTATACATAAACTTATTTTCTTTTTTCTATTCATTTTCATACATCACTTTTAATAATTATTTGAAAAAGTAGTAATTCCTAAAATAAATACAAAATATACAATATAAAATATTACAGCTAAAACCGCTACAACACCAGTTGCAATCCATGCATATTTAACCCATTTTTTTGCTTGAACTAAACTATTGTTAGCAGAAATCATATCACCAAATTGAACAAATTGACTTACTTTTGAACCTTCAATTAATGATAGTACTGCAAAAACTATACCAATAACATTAGTACAACACAAAAAAGAAGCAATTAATGCAACGATTGCACTTGCAGAATTATATTTAGGTACATTTCCCATATTATTTTGTGCTGATACATTTTGAACTGGTTGTTGATTATTATTTTGTGATGTCACATTTTGAGTTGCTTGTTGATTATTATTTACAACATTTGTAGATGTATCTTTAAGTTTTTCTCCACATTTTATACAAAACATAGAATTATCATCATTATTATAATAACATTTATTACAAATCATATTTATTTAACCCCTTTAATTTTTTATTAATCTATATTACTAATTACTGCAATTATTACATTTACTATTATCAATAATAAACTGATTACACCAAAAACTGCTATTATTATCCAAGAAATTTTATTCCATTTTTTTGCTTGTTCTAAACTAGCATTTGCTGCTTGCAAATTTCCTTGTTGTACAAAATTCTTTACTTTTGAACCTTCTACTAATGACAATATTGCAAAAACAATACCAATCAATCCTGTACAACAAAGAACTGAAACTATTATTGCTATAATTGAGCTAGTAGCATTGTACTTTGGACTTTCAATATTATTTCCCATATTTTGTTGGTTTTGAACTACAACTTGTGGTTCTAATTCTTTCCCACAACTTACACAATATTTTGCACCGTCATTATTATTTGTATTGCAATTATTACAAATCATAAAAACATCTCCTCCTACATTTATTACTATATTATATTCTAACATTTTTCTACATTATTGTCTACTATAAATTTATCATTTATTTTACAATCAATTAATTTACTATTTATATATTATAATGTATAAATTTAATTTTATATTTTATATTATACAAAAATTTCATAATTAATCCACTGTTATCCTCTTAAATAAAAAAAGATTATTAAAATATTATTTTAATAATCTTTTTTATTTTTTTACATTATGCTTTTACATTTGCCTCTTTATTTTCTTTAATACTATCCTTTTTTACTTTTTTTCCTTTTATTATTGTAACAATTACTGTAATTAGCAATGATGCCATTGTAAATATAGAAAGTACTAATATATTTTTACTAGCAAATCCTGTATCCATTAAAATTAAAGATTCCTTTAATAATCTAATTGCATATGTCATTGGTAAGAAGTTTGTAAATGCTTGGAATCCTTTATTAATTGTTTCTACTGGGAATGTTCCTCCTGAAGCTGCTAATTGTAATACTAACACAATCAATGCTATAAATTTACCTATATCACCAAAGTTCATAATTAAAAATTGAATTACGCTCATAAAAGCTATTGCAATTATAGCACAAGATGCATAATATAATGCTGTGTTTTGAACATTAAATCCTAATCCCCATTTTAACAAAGCTCCTGTTACTAAACCTTGTATTATTGCTATTCCTAAATATAAAGCAATTTGTAATAATTTATTATCTGCAAATTTTCCTAATAATTTATATCTCTTCTCTTGATCATAATATAATATTACATAAGACATAAGAGCTCCTACCCATAAACCTATAGATAAAAATAGTGGTGTAAATGATATACCATATTTATCTACTTCTCCATAACTTTCTTCTTTAATTTCAATAGGATCTTCTGTATAAGTATCAAGTCCATCTAATTTTGTTAGTTCTTTTTTAGTATCATCAATACCTGTTGATATTTCAGTTTGTAATGTATTAACACCATTACTTAATGTAATACCACCATCATATGCTTGTTTACTTCCTTCAGCTAATTTTGATATTCCTTGTTTTACATCTTTAGAACTAGAACTTAAAGTTTGAAGTCCATTATTTAAAGTTTTTGTACCTTCTTGAACTTTACTTACTCCCAAATTTAATGAATTTGTACCTGCACTTAGTTTCTTTACTCCCTCATTTACTTGGCTAGTTGCTAAATTTAGTTTTTGTATTCCTGTAGCAATCTGTTCCACACTAGACATGCTAGATTTTAAACTTGTCATTCCACTTTTTACACTTTCAGAACCAGCTTTTATCTGTTTTCCAGATTGTGTTATTGTTTCATAACTTCCACTTTGTTTAATTTGTGTTGCACCATAATATAATTTTTGAAAATCTGTATTTTGTAATAATTCTGGAGATTTTTTTCCCATTGCTATAACTCCATCTATTATTTGTTCATTTTTTTCATTTAAATTATTAACACCTGTTACATATTTTCCTAAACTTGAGTCTAAATTATTACTTCCTTCAGCTAATTTAGTAACCCCTGAATTTATTGCTTGTATACCATTTCCTGTTTTAGAAGAAAGTTCTTGTGTACCTGCTTGTATTTGGCTTACTGCACTACTTAAATCATTCGTACCATTAACTAAACTTTGTGTACCTTCTTTTACAGAATTCATTCCACTTTCTAAAGATTTGCTACCTTCATAACTACTTGTAATACCTGTATCAAATTTATCATAATTTGTTTTTAATGTATTAGTTCCATCTTCAAGCGTTTTTAGTCCATCATTTAATGTGTCCGCACCATCTTTAACTTTACCAACACCATCATTTATTTCTTCCATCTTTGTTGGTACTTCTTCTAATTTTTCTTTTAGCGATGCAACTACTTTTTCAGAAACTTTTGCTTGCAAACTTAATTCTGTTTTAGTTACAACATTATTTATAATTTGATATGCAAGATAATTTGATTTTTTATTTGGAGAATACGTAATTACAGTTTTTTCTCTATCTGCATTTTCAGCATTATTTAAAGATTTTGTAAAATCTTCTGGAATTGTAATTTTAGCATAATACCTTCCATTTACTAGTCCATCTTGAGCTTCATCTTCGCTTACTGTACATATTTTTATGGTTCCTGAATCTATTAGTGATTGTACTAGTTCATTTCCTTGGTTTTGGTCATCTTCTCCTTTGTCTAAATTAACAATTGCAACTTTTAAATCCTGTAAATTTCCATATGGATCCCAATAAGACTTTAAATAAAAAAAGCTATAAATTACAGGAATTAATAAAATTACTATAAAAATAATAGTCTTCATAAATTTACTTTTATTCATCTTTAACATCCTTCTTTCTTTCTAATCCATCCCTTAATATTTTTATAATTGTATCTGCCATCTTTTGTTTATCAATTTTGGTATCAGACCATTCAAACATTAATGCAATATACATTTTGTAAATTAAAAAGGCAGTAATTTCAACATCATCTACTTCAATGTATTTTTTGTCTATTGCTTCTTGTAACCTACGACTTATGTAACTTCTAATTTCCTTATCGATTTGTTTTAGATTGTCTATTATTACATTGTTTCCAAAAATTTCTGATTCTGTAATTATACTTTTTAAAAACTTACTTTCTGATTTATATTCTAATAAGCGAAAGATTACATTATGAACATTTTTAAAAAATGAAACCTTTTTATCTTCTGTTTCTTCAACTATTTTTTTCATTTTCTTGATTTCATCATTAATACAATATTTTAATAACTCTTCCTTGCTTTTAAAATACGAATATACAGTTTTTTTAGTTACATTTGCTTTTTTGGCAATTTCATCCATTGATACTCTTTTATAACCATATGTTGAAAATAAATCTCTTGCTGCTTCTATAATTTGCTCTTCTTTCATTTTCTACCACCTCTTGTATACCATTCTAGTATATTAGTATACTCTCGTTTTTTTATTTTGTCAATAAAAAAGTATATTTTTACCAAAAAATAAGATAAAAATTCGTGAAGCAATCTTATTCAATTTGCTTTACAAATTTTTATCTTATTCTTTATTTTTCTGTATATATTATTATGCACTTTTCAATTCTAATCTCAACTTATCAGCAATCATTGCTATAAACTCTGAATTTGTAGGCTTTCCTTTACTCGCTGATACTGTATATCCAAATATATTTTCAACTGTATCTGTTTGACCTCTTCCCCATGCCACTTCTATTGCATGACGAATAGCACGTTCAACTCTTGACGGTGTTGTTTTATATTTTATTGCTATATCTGGATATAATTGTTTAGTAATTTGATTAATTACATCAATATCATTTACAACCATCATTATCGCTTCTCTTAAATATTGATATCCTTTTATATGTGCCGGTACTCCTACTTCATGAATAATATTAGTTACTAGTGCTTCTAAATTTTCTTCTGACTTTTTATTTTCTGAATCTATTTCTATATATTGAGCTTTTATTTCTCTATTTATAAAATTATTTTTATTTTGAGAAGGTTGGAAATATTTTAAATCTTTTACTCTTTTTATTAATAAATTTATATCTATTGGTTTTACAACATAGTATTGAGCTCCTAAATTAATTGCTCTTTGAGTAATTTTATCTTGTCCTACTGCTGAAAGCATAATGCAAAGTGGTAGTTTATCCATATGTATAGCATTTAATTTTTCTAATACACCTAGTCCATCTAGATGTGGCATAATTACATCTAATAATACTATGTCAGGTCTTGTACTAACAATCATATCAAATGCTTCGTTTCCGTTTTTTGCCATACCTATAACTTCCATTTCTTCATCATTTTCTAAATAACTTGCTAAAGTCATAGCGAACTCATTATTATCATCAGCAATTAAAACCGTAATTTTCTCTTTCACACTAAATTCCCCCTGTTAATAAATTTGTAAATATTTTACAATTGAAATTATAAACTGTTTTCCAGAAATTTGCAATAGTTTTCTGGAAATTTTTTCTAATTTTCTGTTTTTTCGTTTATATTTCAATGTTTTTTCTGATGTTTTTTTCTTTTATAACTTTATTATTTAGTATATTAAAATTATTTTTTTCATTATTATCTATTATATTTTGTTTTTCCTCGTTATTAACCTCTATCGTACATTCTATATACTTATTATATGTTGTATTAATAATAGAAATATTTTTTTTCCTACAAAAATATTTAAAATTTTCAAAATCACTATAACTTATGGTAATTAACATTTCCATTCCACATTCTTCATTAGCATATGTTACCCTTTCTAAAGCTCTCATTGTTGCTTCAGAATATGCTCTAACTAATCCACCAGTTCCAAGTAATATTCCTCCAAAATATCTTGTCACTATAACTAAAATATTATTTATTTCATTTTTTTCTATAATATTTAAAATTGGTGCACCAGCAGTTCCACTTGGTTCACCGTCATCACTAAATCTTTTTACATTTTCATTTATATTTTTTATAGAATACGCATAGCAATTATGTCTTGCATCAAAATATTTTTTATTCGTTTTTTTTATTATGTCTTCTGCCATTTCTGTAGTATTAACATAAAATATATTAGCAATAAACTTTGATTTTTTTTCTACAATCTCTGCTTCGACATGTTCTTCTTTTATTGTTTTAAACATACATTTCCTCTCTAAATTATCGTTCTTTTTATAAACCCGCTGTATATCCTGTACTATATGCAATTTGAAGATTAAAACCTCCTGTATATGCATCAACATCTATAATTTCTCCTGCAAAGAACAAACCTTTAACTAATTTTGATTCCATAGTTTTCGGATTTATTTGCTTTATATCAACTCCGCCTGCTGTAATTATAGCATCATCTATACTTCTAAATGCTTTTAATGTAATTGTAAATTCTTTTAATATTTTTATAATTTCTTTTCGCTCTTCTTTTGTTATTTCATTTACTCTTTTATTTTCATTTATACCACTAAGCTCTATCACTGGCTCAATTAGCTTTTTAGGCAATAAATTATCAAGTGCATTTCTAAATAATTTATTTTTTTCTGCATTAAAATCTCTTAATACTCTTGAATCTAATTTCTCATAAGTTAATGCAGGCTTTAAATCAATAATTAGTTTGATACTTCCTTTATTAAATAATTCTTCAACATTTTTATATCTCAAAAGATGTGCAGAACCACTTAATATTATTGGACCAGAAACTCCAAAATGAGTAAAAATCATTTCGCCAAAATCTTCATATATAATCTTTTTATTGTCATTATTTATTATTTTTATTGAAACATTTTTTAATGTTAACCCTTGTAGTTCTTTACATAAATTTATTGAATCTCTATATTTAGATTTTTTTATACTTTCCTGTGTTTCTATATTCTTATCAGCCACAATTATTGGTACTAATGATGGTTTTATTTTTGTTATATTATGTCCTAATTCTTGTACAATTTTATATCCATCACCTGTAGAACCTGTTGCAGGATAACTTAAACCTCCTGTTGCAATAATTATTTTATCTGCTTTTTCTAATATATTATTATTATATCTTATTCCTACTACCTTTCCATCTTGTACTTCTATTTTAGTCACTCTACTATTTACTCTAATATCTACTTTTAATTCATTTAGTTTATTTATAAAAGCATCTAATACACTTTTAGATTTATCACTTACAGGAAACATTCTATTTCCTCTTTCTTCTTTTACTTTTACTCCTTGTTTATTTAGAAAATCAATAATATCTCTATTAGTATAATTTTGAAAACTACTATATAAAAACTTACCATTTCCAGGTACATTTTGTATAAAATCTTTAATATCAATGCTACTTGTTATATTGCATCTTCCTTTTCCGGTAATTAGTAGTTTTCTTCCTAGAGTTTTCATCTTTTCAAATAAGATTACATTATTTCCTCTTTCAGCTGCTGTAATTGCACTCATCATTCCAGCAGGTCCTCCACCAATTATTACTACTTTCAAATTTTTCACCTACTAAATTATATTTTGTATTGCCTTCATTACACCAATTTTGCCATATTGATAAGTCAATCCTCCTTGCATAAAAGCGACATATGGTGCACGTATTGGAGCGTCACAACTAAGTTCTATCGATGAACCGTTGAGTAAATGCTCCTGCTGCCATAATAACTTGATCTGTATATCCTGGCATATCCCAAGGTTCTGGTATAGAATTTGAATCTATTGGTGATCCCATTTGTATCCCTTGACAATATTTTATTAACTTTTCTTTATCTCCAAACTCTATAGTTTGAACAATATCTGATCTTTTTTCATTAAACTCAGGATCTAATTTATAGCCTAAATTTTCTAACATTTTACTTGCAAAAACTGCCGTTTTTAAACTACTTGCAACAACACTTGGTGCCAAAAACAAACCTTGCAAAATAGATTTATTTATTCCTAATGTAGGTCCTACTTCTTTTCCAAGTCCTGGTGCAGTTAATCTTTCAGCTGCTAAATTTACTAATTCTTCTTTTCCTGCAATATATGCTCCATTAGGTGCAATTCCTCCTCCTAAATTTTTTATTAAAGAGCCAACTATTACATCTGCTCCTAAATGAGTTGGTTCTATTTTATCTACAAATTCACCATAACAATTGTCAACCATTATAATTGCTTCATTATTAACACTTTTTATTAATTTAATAACTTTTTCTATTTTTTCTAAACTAATACTCTTTCTTAAAGCATATCCTCTAGAACGTTGTATCTCTATTAATTTTACATTTCCTTTTTTTACTCTTTTTTCTATTTCTTCATAATCAAAATCACTATCTATTAAGTCGATTTGTTCATACTTAACTCCAAATGATTTTAAAGAACTTTTATTTTCTTGAATACCAATCACTTCATCTAATGTGTCATATGGTTTTCCACTTATACTTAAAAATGTATCATTTGGTCTTAAAAAAGCAAATAATGCTACAGTTAACGCATGTGTTCCTGATATAAATTGAGATCTTACAATAGTATCTTCTGTTCCTAAAACTCTTGCAAATACTTTTTCTATTGTGTCTCTTCCTATATCTCCATATCCATATCCTGTTGTACTTCCAAAATGCATGTCTGATATATTATATTTTTGAAAAGCTTCTAAAACTTTTAAAGAATTATATTCACATACTTCATCTATTTTTTCAAATATTGGTTTTATTTCTATTTCAACTTTTTTTGATAAGTTAACTACATCTTCACTAATTCCTAATTTACTATACACTTTACTTCATCCCTTCTTTATAATATCTTCTACAATGTATTTTTAATTTACTTTCGTATAAAAATTTTCTCCATATCCTAAATCAACTTTATAATATTTTCCTATGAATTGTGGCTCTAATTCTTGTAAATCATAAATTGGTTCTTGAATAATTTTTCCTTCTGAATTAATTACTCCCCATTTTCCGTTTAATTTTATTCCTGCATATCCATACTCATTTAGTTCAGTAACCATATCGTATGTATATTGAATTTTTATATTCCCGTTTTTATCTACGAAGCCCCATTTATTATTACTTTTTTTAGCAAATAGTTTTGCCTCTTTTATAACATTTATATTCGAAACTTCTTTGCCATCATATTGTAAATATTTTCTATCCTCAGAGTTATAAATTTTTATATAGTTTTCTTTAATATCAATCTGAGCATTCTTCATGGTTAATATTTTTTTCATATTTTTATCTATTAAATCAATATTTTCGTTTTTTATCCCTTGAATCAAATCTGTTCCTTCTATTTTTTGTAATACATCATAATCATATTTGATTACTTCTTTACCTTTATCATCAACAATTCCTATTTTTTGCTCATTTTGTGCCACAAAATAATTGTCAAATAAGTAGTCTATAAAAGTATATTTATTATCAATTATTACATTATCATCTTTATCTATTACTCCATAATTTTCATTTTTATCTATTGTTATAAAATAATTTTTATTATCTGTCTCTAGAACACTTATAAAATTACTATTTTTTAATTTTTCACCTTCTGAATTAAAAACAGTTACTTCGTCTCCTTTTTGTGCATTAATACTATTTCCTGTTATAATTATATTATCATACTCAAGTTGAATAATTTTTTTCCCATCTAAGTCTGATACTCCTTGCTTACCATTTCTTTGTAATATCAACAAATTGTTAATATTATCAAACTGTATATCTTCATATTCATTTTCTAGAACTTTTGATTTATTTTTAAATAACCCTGCTTGTCCATTTTTAAATGCTACTAAGTATACACTTTCATCATCATTTATATAATTGATTCTCGCAATTTCATTGTACTCTGTTTCTAATAAAGTTTTTCCTTTATAATTTATATATCCAAACTTATATCCATCATTTGTTTTTATAGATACTATAAATCCTGCTTTTTTATTATGATTTTCATTTAAAGAATATTGATCTGCTTGTATTCCATCATACTTAACCTTTATTATTTCATCACCATTTATATTAATAATCCCAAACTTGTCATTTTGCTTAACAGTTAACATTCCTTCTTTATATTCTAAAGCTTGAATATCATCATAAATTGGATTGGTAATTTTTTTCCCACTTAAATTAATTAATCCATATTTTCCATTTTCCTTGTATTTTAAAACACTTTTTTCATAAGGTATATTATCTAAGCTTTCTTGTCTTGATATTGCTTCTACCTTTTCATAATTTGTAAACAACTCTTCTCTATTTTTATTATATATCTTTGTTTCATAACTTCCTGTTTCAGCATTATAGTTACTCATGCAAACAAAAATATCTTTTGATGGATTTGGAATTTGTATCATATCAAAATTAGTATCTATTATTTCTTCTCCATCTTTATTAATAACACCATATTTTTCATCAAAATCTAAAAAGTATTGTCTTTGGTTTATTTCCTCAAAATTTATATTATATTTATCTTTTTTTGAAAATACATTATAACAAATAAAGATAAATATGATTAACGAAATTATTAAAAATATTATTAATCCTTTTTTTGACTTCATTTGTATCAAACCTTCTTTTATTCTTTTTCTTTAGTTTCATTTTCTATATTTGCTTCATTATTTTTACAAGCTTTTACCCACATTATTCTTTTTTCTTCATATTCTTCTACTTTATATGTCACATCTTTTGTTTCAACTATAGCTTCTTCTCCCTCTTCTGGTAAACGTCCTAATTCTTCTAATAAATATCCTGATAAAGTATCATAATCTCCTTCCGGAATATTGGTATTTAATATTTTCTTCAATTCATATAATGATACACTTCCACTAATCAAAAATGTATTATCATCTATTTTTTCATATTCATTTTCTACGTCATCATATTCATCAAAAATATTTCCTACTAACTCTTCTAATATATCCTCCATTGTAAGAAGTCCTGCTGTTCCACCATATTCATCTACAACTATTGCCATTTGCTTTTTATTTTTTTGTAAATCTTTAAATATTTCATTAATAGGCTTAGATTCAGGTACAAAATATGCATCTCTTATCAAACTTTTAATTTTTATTTGTTTTTTTGTACTTAATGATTTTAATATATCTTTAACAAATAGTATGCCTTTTATATTATCAATTGTTTCATCATATATAGGAATTCTACTATATTTATATTCATCTAATTTATCTAAAGCTTTATATATATCATCATTTATATCTATAGCAAATATATCTGTTCTATGTGTCATAACTTCGGCTGCTGTTGTATCATTAAATTCAAAAACATTATTTATCATTTCTTTTTCTTCTTCTTTTATTGTTCCTTTTTCTTCTCCTTCATCTATCATCATTTTTATTTCTTCTTCTGTAATCGTTGCTTCTTCATTTTCTGTAACACCAAAAATTTTTGAAACTAAATTTGTAGACGCGGTTAGTAATTTTACAAAAGGTGCAGTTATAATTGAAATTGCTTTTATTACACCTATTGTTGCAAAAGCTATTTTTTCATCATACTTCATTGCTAATCTCTTTGGTACTAATTCCCCAAAAACTAATGTAAAGAATGATAATATTATAGTTATGATAACAATAGAAATACCTCTCCAAACCTCTACACTAAATATTGGTAATGCTTGAGTTAAAAAAGGTGCTAAAATATCTGCAAATGTATCTGATGCAAAAGCACTAGATAAAAATCCTGCCAAAGTTATTCCTATCTGAATAGTTGCCAAAAACTTGCTTGGGTTTTTTAACATTTTGGTAATTTGTTTTGCTTTTTTATTTCCTTCTTTTGACATTTTTTCTATTTTTGCATCATTTAAGGAAATAAATGCAATCTCTGTTGCTGCAAAATATGCATTTAGTAGTATTAATATTACTAAAAATAATATTTGGGATATCATAAAATCTTCCTTCCTTTGTTTTATAATTTAATCAATATTTATCGAAGTTTATTATATCTTGCTATTAGAATTATGTCAATGCAAGTTTTGGAAGATTTTACTATTTTTGATATTATAAAACCATTGATTATAATTACATTTTCAAGTCTTATATTTTTACTACTTACCTGTTCTTGGTAATTTTTTTAAGTTTAGTTCTTGCATATAGATTTCTGTTTTATGTTCATCTTTGTTATGTAACTTATATCCTTTATATTCTGCAAAGACTTCTGCAGTATTTGCAACTATGCTTTTATCTTTTATATCAGAATCTGTTTTTACTATCATATGTGGACTAATCTTTGATTTAAAATCTACGTTTACTTTTCCAAAGTCTACTTTTATTTCTGTAATTCTTTCATTTTCCTTTAAAATAATTTGAGAAAAATCTATATAATTATTTATCTGTGTATTTAAATTTTCTTTTAATAATTTATAATCACTTTTATTAGTCTTATAATATACATTATAATTTAAATCTTGAGTATATGTTCCAGTTGCTAGTTTACTAATTTTTACATTTTCTTTAGGTAAATAATCAATCCATGTAAAATTATCTAACATAACATTTCCTACATTTTTTACATTAAAATTATAAAGTATTTCTTGACCTTGTTTTACCTTACTGCTTCCTGTTTTTTCTATACTCACTTCTGGATTTTCTGGAATATTTTCTAAATTCAAACTACTTATTTGTCCATCACTTTTTATTTCGATACTATACTCCTTTTCGTCTAATACATAAAATTTCGCTGCTTCTAACTCCTTAACATATTTTTTTCCTTTATCTAACATTCCTGTAATTGCTTCACCTTTTTTATCTGTAGTTACTATTTCTATTAAATTCTTATTTTCATCATATATTCCAAATTTCACGCCTTCAATTGGATCTCCTGCATTTTGGTTAGTTATTTTATTATTATTTTTAGTAGTTTTTATAATTTTTATTTGTCCTTTTATCTTTTTATTTTGAATAACTACATTTACAGTTTGATTTTCTTTTAGACTCACTTTGTAAATTTTATCATCTAGTACATATTTTTCATTTGTTTTTATTTCTTTTAAATATAATTCATTATAATCTTTTAATGCATATTTCGAAGTTACTGCTTCTCCATTTTCATCTGTTATAATAGTTTCTAATATATTATTGTTTTTATCTAATACTTGAAATTTTACATTTTTTAATTTAATTTTATTGTCTTCTTTATCTTCTTTTATGACTTTTATTCGAGATTTTTTAAGCTCATTTTCTACTGTAACTACTGTAGTATCGTTCCATTTTACTTCTAAATTTTTATCTTTTGCTAAATTATACCATTTATTTGTTTTTTCTTCTATTAGAGAATATTCTCCTGTTCGTATATTATTAATTGTTATTTTTCCATCTTTGTCAGTTTTATATCTTCCTATAACTTTATTTAGTTCTTTTGAATACAAACTAAATAAAGTTCCCTCTATTGCAATCTTGTTATTATCTTTATCTACTTTGTATATTGTTAAATTTCCTTTTTTATGCTCATTTTCTAATTCTATTTTTACACTATCTTTGTATTCTAGTTTTACATATGTAGATTCTTTATTTATTACATATTCATCCCTACTTTCTAGTTCTGTTGCAATGATTGTTCCTTGTCTTAAGTTTTCTATATTTATTTCCCCATTTTCATCTGTAATATATTCTCCTATTTTAGTACCATCATCATACTTAAGTTCAAATTTTACTCTTGATAATTTTTCTTTTGTATCCTTATCTACTTTTATTAATTTAATTTTAGATTTGTATGCATTTATATGTAAGTTTGTACTTTCTACTATATCTGAATATGAATCTACCATTATTGCATAATTTTGTTTTTTCTTATCTTCCGCTTCTCCATAATATACAGGATAATTTTGACATTTACTTTGCACCTCAATTTTCCCATCTATGTTACTAATTATAGCTTTTTTAGGAATCATTATTTTAAAGTCTTCTCCTTTTTTAAAACTTTTTTGTTTATTTCCTTCTAAATTTGCTATGTATGACCCTTCAGGGAAACCAAATGTATTTTTAACATCATAACCAGACATTTCTGTAGATGAAATAACATTATATTTTTGTGAATAATATTCTTTATTTTCATCTAGTTTAAATTCTCCAATTTTATTTATTTTTACAATATTATTATATTTTGATGTTTGTGTTCCATTATAGCCTAAGTCAACTAATCTATAAATTGCATCAATTACCTTTTTTCCTCTTCTTTGTATATCTTCTAATTTTTGACCATTAATAGGCGTATCTCCTGGTCTAAAATATGTATTTATATCTTCTAACTTATAACCTCTTATTATCCAATATGCCGCTTGCTTTGTAGCCAAATATGCATCATCTTCTGTTTCAACTCCTAGATCTTTTGGAGTTACATATGGATACCCATTTCTATATACTCTCCATAATCTTTGGTCTTCTAGCACTTTACTTATATTTATATTGTATCCACTAACTTCTCCATCTATCCATCCTATTCCACTTAAATCTGGATCAACACAATAAGCAATTCTCCTTACTCCATTTTCATCTTTATACCATGTTCTACTATATGTTATATAATACCAGTTTTTACTTGTTTTACTACAATATTGTATAGTATAAAATCCTAAGTTTCCTTTTTCTAAATATGTAGAATCACCAATTCCCATTGCAAATACTTTTATGCCTTGTATTGGAAAAATTAATATCAATATAAAAGTTATTATTATTAAATTCTTTATTTGTTTTTTCATAAAACCTCCTTGTTTATATCTGTACTGCTTGTACACACAATCTTTGATTTCTTTTATTTTTTATACATGTTATCATCGTAATTTTATTTTCATTTGTATTTTCTAGTATTGTTAAATCTGTCTCAAAAATTGTCTTAATACTATTTATTTTATACTCTCTTGTATAAAAATTAGTCGTATATTTTACAATATCACCATTTTTTAGTTCATTTAATCTAGCAAAATATGAATATTTATTACCTCTATTATGAGCTGCTAAACATATATTTCCATCATATAAAGATGTTCCTTCTATATGTCCTATATAATCTTTTAAAATCTTGCTATTGCTTCCTTCTTTTACAGTTGCTTTTAATCCTATTTTTTCAATTTTTAAAATTCCTATCAAATCATTTTCTAATTTTTCTTCTTTTTCATATGTAATATTTTCATAATTAGAATCTGTTGTTACTACATTTGCATCTACAAGTTTATTATCATAATTTTTTAAATAATACATAAATATACCTGCAGCAAATAGTAAAACAAAACTAGATACTATAAATATTTTTTTCATTTTCACTCCTTTTTATTTTTTTTATTTAAATTGGGGAATTATTGTATTTGATTTAAATTTTCATTAAGAATATAAATATTTTGACCTTTAAAATTTTTATTAAGATTACAGTGTATTAAAAAAATATTAATTACAGAAAATAATATACTTGTTATTAAAAATGTTAATATAGTTATATTTCTTTTATTAAAATTTATCATTCATATATCTCACCTACTTATATTTAATTTATTTTCATTTTGGGATTTTTTAGAAATAATTTATTTCTTTGATACAAAAATTTTAGTTTTTAAATTTAATTTATAGATAAAATTGCAATTTTTAATAAATCTGTATTAAGAATACACTATCTTTACACATTTGTAAAGTTTTTTTCATCGACAAAAGAAGACAAAAAAATAGATTTAGCAACTAATCATATTTTGCTAAACCTATTTTATTTTTATTTATCACATAAATCCATTTCAAAAAAGAACTCTACTCCATCTAATTTATTTTCTACACCATAATTATTTTTATAATTACTCATAATTGCTTTAACTAGCGCAAGACCTATTCCGTGTTCCTCCACTATTTCTATTTCTAGAACTGTCTACTTTATAAAACCTTCCCCAAATTCTATCTAAATCTTCCTGACTTATATTGTCACCTGTATTATACACACTAACTCTTACTTTATTTTCCTTTACTTCTGTATTTATTGTTATCTTTTTTACTCCATTTATCTCTTTTGCATGTTTAATTGCATTTGTTAAATAGTTAGTTATAACTTGCTCTATATAAAAATCATCTGCATATACACAAAGTTCTTTACTATTGTCATATTTTATTTGGATATTATTTTCTTGAATCATAACATTACATCTTCTTATAACTTCTGTTATAAGTTCTGTTATATTGAATTTTTTGTTGTTAAATTCTCTTTTTCCATACTCTAATTTCATTAATTCTAACAATTGTTTTACTAATATATCCATCTTATTAGATTCATCTAGTATGACTTCTGCATAAAACTTTCTAGATTCGTCATCTGTATTCACATTTTCTACTAAACCTTCTGCATATCCTTGTATTAAAGCTATTGGGGTTTTTAATTCATGTGATACATCAGATATAAACTGTTTTCTCATTTCATCAATTTTTGATTTTTCTTCTATATCTTTTTCTAATTCTATATTTGTTCCTCTTAACTGTTTTATTGTTCTTTCAAGTTTATCTGACATTGTATTTATACTTTTTCCTAAATCATTAATTTCATCTTCAGTGTCTTTTATTCTATATTTTTGGCTAAAGTCTAATTTTGCCATTTTGTTTGCTATGTTGTTTAGTTCTAATATAGGTTCTGTAAATTTTTTAGAAATAAACGATGCTATTATTCCAGAAATACATATCACAATTCCTCCAATAAATATTAGTAAATTATTTGATATTCTAACACTTTCTTGAATTGCAGAAATTGGAATTCTTATATATAAATTATATCCATTATCAAGTGTTGCAAATAAAACTACATAATTTATTTTAGTTCTTTCATCTTCTACTTTTTTTATTAGCATTTTATCTTTTGCATAAACTACATCACCAATTATATTTTTATTGTTAATCATTTTCGAAATACTAATCTTTCCTATTGAACCTAAAAAGTCTTTATCTGTTGTAACTACTATTATATCGTCTTCTTTTTTTATTAAAATATCAATGTTATTTTTTATAGATATATTTTTAAGCTCTTCTTCTATATCTATGTTTGCATCCTGACTATTATAATAATTATTTATTTTTGTATATAATCCTTTTATAGTATTGGTCTTAGAATGTAAATAAAATGTTTCCAAAACAATATTATTTATTAATATTAAAAACAATATTATTACAATTATTACTGCACATAAAGTTAAAAATAGTCTAATTCTAACAGATTTAAATCTTTCTCTTAGCTTTTTCATTTTTCTATATGGCTATTATTTTATTTCAAATTTATAGCCTACTCCTCTCATTGTTTGTATATATTTTCCTTTTTTTCCAAGTTTATGTCTTATCTTCTTTATGTGGCTATCTATTGTTCTAGAATCTCCATAATAATCATAATTCCATACATTGTTTAATATTTTATCTCTTGATAAGGCTATATTAGAATTATCTATTAAATATTTTAATAATTCATATTCTCTTAAACTTAATTCTATTTGTTTTCCATCTACTTTAACAGTTCTACCATCTGCATCAATTTCAATCCCACCATAGTCTTTTACATGTTTTTCTATCGCTTTGCTCCTTTTTATAATTGCTTCTACTCTCGCCACTAAAATTTTGGGGCTAAAAGGCTTTGAAATATATTCGTCAACTCCTAGTTCAAATCCAAATAGTTCATCTTGTTCTTCTCCTCTTGCTGTTAGCATAATTATTGGAACATTAGATGTTTGTCTTATTTGTCTTAAAACAGACCATCCATCTAATTTTGGCATCATTACATCTAACAAAATAATACCTATTTTATTTTTATTTTCTTCAAATACTTTTAAAGCTTCTTCACCATCTTGTGCTTCTAGAATTGAATAACCTTTTTGGGCTAAAAAATCTCTAATCAATTTTCTCATTCTAGATTCATCATCTACTACTAAAACTGTTATATCATTCATATGAAATTTTTCCTCCATCTTAATTATTGCTATTATATATTATAAATTGGTTTTATGTCTATATTGTGAAAATAATTTTATTTTTTTGTTAACCACTTATCATCTTTGTTTCTTTGCCTCTCCTCTATTACTATAAAATTTATACATCAAGAATTTACTAACACTTATTTATATATGTTTTTTCTTTACATAATTTGACATCTTTGTTATAACATGCTATTATTATGATAAGAGATTTTTCTCTATTTTTTTTAAGGAGGTGAAAGCAAAGTGAGTAGCTTTCACTTTGTAGAGTTTATTGGCCCAATGCCAATTGGCATCGATGAACTCTGCACAAGATGCAATAGACTCGACTCAGATTCCTCTTTGGATGCTACTGGCAAGTTTTTGATGTTGGTAAATTTCAACAAACTCCCAACAATTTCTGAACTTGTCCGGATGTTTCCGGAAGCATCTGAAGTTAAGTATCTGAATGGTACCAAAAAAGTTATTCTTGTAACTTGGTAACTTTAGTAACCACTTAAGATGTCTTATGCACCAAAAAAGCGATTGCCCCTCAAAAGGCAGTCGCTTCTTTTATTATTAAATCCATTTTTAATACATTCCACCCATGCTAGCTGCTGCATCATCATGTGAGCAATTGCATTCTTTTGGCTCTTTTTTATCTGTAACAATACTTTCTGTTGTAAGTACCATAGATGCAACTGAAGCTGCATTTTGTAAAGCACTTCTTGATACTTTAGTAGGATCTACTATTCCTGCTTTTTTCATATCTACATAAACTTCGTCTTTTGCATTAAAACCTGTTCCAACTGGACTTTGTTTTACTTTTTCTAAAATTACTGCTGGTTCTAATCCTGCATTTACAGCAATTTGTTTTACTGGTTCTTCTAATGCCTTTAAAACAATTTTCGCACCTAGCTTTTCATCATCTTTCAAATCTTCCATTACTTTTTCTACTTTTGGAATTATATTTACATATGCTGTTCCACCACCTGCAACAATACCTTCTTCTACTGCTGCTCTTGTTGCAGATAAAGCATCTTCTATTCTTAATTTCTTTTCTTTCATTTCAATTTCTGTTGCTGCACCAACACCAATTACAGCAACTCCTCCAGCAATTTTAGCTAAACGTTCTTGTAATTTTTCTGTTTCATATTCACTTTTTTCTTCTGCAAGTTGTGCTTTTATTTGATTTACTCTTTCAGAAATTTTTTCTTTATCTCCTAAACCGTCAACAATTATTGTATTTTCTTTTTGTACTTTAATTTGTTTTGCTCTACCTAGTTGCTCAATTGTTGTATCTTTCAATTCTAATCCTAAATCTGATGTAATAATTTCTCCACCAGTTAAAATTGCTATATCTTGTAACATTTCTTTTCTCTTATCTCCATATCCAGGAGCTTTAACAGCTACAACATTTAATACACCTCTTAATTTATTTAAGATTAATGTTGATAATGCTTCACTTTCAATATCATCACATATTATTACAAGTTTTCCAGATGATTGCATTAAGTTCTCTAATAATGGTAGAATCTCTTGAATATTACTAATTTTTTTATCTGTAATTAATATATATGGATTATCAATTATTGCCTCCATCTTTTCTGTATCTGTTACCATATATGGAGATACATATCCTTTATCAAATTGCATTCCTTCAACTACACTTAATTCTGTATTTGATGTTTTTGATTCTTCTATTGTTATAACACCATCTTTAGAAACTTTTTCCATTGCTTCTGAAATTAAGTTTCCAATTTCATCATTATTAGCTGAAATACTTGCAACTCTTGCAATATCCTCTTTTCCGTTAACAACTGAACTTATTTCTTTTAAACCTAATGTAGCAGCTTCAACAGCTTTATCCATACCTCTTTTTATAGCCATAGGATCTCCACCTGCTGCTACATTTTTAACACCTTCTTTAATCATACTTTGCGCTAAAACTGTAGCTGTTGTAGTTCCGTCTCCTGCTACATCATTAGTTTTTGTAGAAACCTCTTTTACAAGTCTTGCTCCCATATTTTCAAAAGGATCATCTAATTCTATTTCTTTTGCTATTGTAACACCATCATTTGTTATAAGTGGTGCTCCAAAACTTTTATCTAAAACTACATTTCTTCCTTTTGGTCCTAATGTTACTTTAACTGTATCTGCTAATTTATTAACACCATCTAACAATTTTTTTCTAGCATCTTCTCCAAATTTAATTTCTTTTGCCATAATATATCAAAGCCTCCTTATTAAACTTCTATACTAATTATAAACTTAATAATTTTATTTTTTTAATATTTTGAATTTATTATTCAGCTATAGCTAAAATATCACTTTGTTTAACTATAATTAAATCTTCTCCTTGGTATTTAACTTCTGTTCCTGCATATTTATTTACAACAACTTTGTCTCCTTTTTTTATATACATTTTCACTTCTTTTCCATCTACTTCTGTACCCGGTCCTACTTCTAGAACTTCTGCAATTTGTGGTTTTTCTTTGCTACTTCCTGATAATATAATTCCGCTTTTTGTTGTTTCCTCACTTTCTATCATTTTTATGATAACTCTGTCTGCTAATGGTTTTAACATTTACATTACCTCCTCTTTTTTTGCTTACGAACACTATATTATATTCTTAAGTTTTAATAATATTCGTGAAAATTAGCAGTCTTTCTTTTAGACTGCTAACAATTTATACCCATTTTAAAAAAAAGTCAATATCTATTTAAAATTTTCACATAGTTTTCACATTTGCATTTATTTTTAATTGTAAAAAAAAATAAATATTAATAATGTTTTATTATATTAATTTTTTATATACACCTATTTATGCCTCAGCTGTTAAAACACATACTTTATTTAGAAATTTTTCTTACCATTTCCATAAAAAAATAAACTATTATCGTTATTTTTTAACAATAATAGTTTATTTATATTTAATTAATAAAATTTATATTCTTTATTTTTCTTTTTTATCTTGCTTTTTTTCCTCTTCGTTAGTAATTTTTCTATTTATTTTATTTCTTATATTTAAAATTGTTTTTTTAGAATTTTTATCATCTTTAAATCTATCTGTAACTACATTTTTTATAAGAATTTTTTTAAGCGCATCTTCCCTTAAATCTGCAATTAACGTTCCATCTTTTGCAATTGAAATTTTTCCTGTTTCTTCTGATACTACTATTGCAATTGCATCTGATTCTTTTGAAATTCCTATTGCAGCTCTATGTCTAGTTCCAAGTTCTTTTGCAATATCTTGACTGCTAGCTAGTGGTAAAATACACGCTGCAGATACAATTTTATTTTCACTTATAATAACTGCTCCATCGTGTAAAGGAGTATTTGGAGTAAACAAATTTACCAATAACTGTGGTGATACTTCTGCATTTAAAATAACCCCTGTTTCTATAATATCTTTTATTTTTATTTCTCTTTCTATTACAATTAAACCGTCCTGTTTTTGTTTTAGAAAGTTCTGTAGCTGCAATTACTATCTTATATATATCTTCCTTGGTTTTTGTAATAACATCTTTATCTATTCCAAAAAATCTAGTAAATTTATTACTTCCTAATTGTTCTAATGTTCTACGAAGCTCAGGTTGGAATATAATTATTAAAGCTATTACTCCATATGTCATAATCGAAGTTAATATAAAATTTAATATTCTTAAATTTAATAAATCACTAACTGCTACAGCAACTATAAAAAGAGCTATTCCTTTTAACAATTGTCCAACTCTAGATCTTTTTACTGATTTACCAAATTTATATACCAAATAAATAACAATTGTTAAATCTAATATTAAAGATATTAATTTTACTGGATATTGATATAATTCATTTAAATATGCTATTACATTTACTTGTATAAATTGACTAATTGTATTTATCAAATTTTCTATCATATAAATATAGCTCCTACTAAACTAAACTTGCTATTACATAATATATTAAAGTTGTTGCTACTGCAAAAATCATTAATATTGCTAATATTGTAGCTATTACTTTTGTAAATATTCGTCCTGCATCATGATGTTTTTTTTCCATTTTTACTCCTCCTTTTTGTTTCCATCTATATATAATGTTAGCACACCATTTTTCTTTTTTCAATACATTTTTTAAGTTTTATTTTTGTAAAATTTACTAAAATTTTTCCTTAAGTAAATTAATTTCTAAGCTTTGCTTTACACTTTTTCTCAACATTTTCTATTATTTTATTAAAACTTTCCATAACTTCTTCTTCTGTTAAAGTTTTTTTAGGATCATTAAAAGTTAATGAATATGCAATTGATTTTTCATTTTCTCCAACATTCTCTCCTGTATATACATCAAACACCTCAATATTTGTTAAAAGTTTACCTCCTGCTTTCTTTATTACCATCTCTATTTCTTTTGATTGAATATTTTTATCCATTACAAAAGCTACATCTTTTTTTACATTTGGATATATTGAAATTTCTTTGTATTTCATTTTTCCAGCACGTTTTTCCAATAATTTATCTAAATTAATTTCCATTACAAATACTGGATCCTTTGTTTCTGATGGATGCAATTTTCCAACAATTCCAACAGGATCTGCATTTACATTTATTTCTGCTACTTGACCTTTATGAAATTCTTTTGGTATTTCTTTTGGTATTACAAAACTATATCTATTTGCATATCCTAAAAAGTCTAATAATTCCTCTACAACACCTTTTATTATATAAAAATCTACATTAACTTGATTTCCAATACCTATATAATACTTTCCTGTCATTAAAGCTGCAATTTTTAAGTTCTCACCATATTTTTCATTTTTCTTAAAGAAACCTTTTCCTATTTCAAATATTGAAATATCTTTATTATAATGAGCCTTATTATATTCATATGTTCTAAATAGTGATGCTAAAATACTATATCTTAAAGTATTTCTTTCTTCAGTTATAGGATCTAATAATCTTAATTCTTCGAATTCATCTGTAGTATATTTATGAACATTTTTATCATTTATTAAAATATATTCTAAAGTATCACTTAATCCAAGTCCTATCATTTTATCTCTTATTGATCTTATAGTATTATCATAATCATTTTGTTTTTCTGTCATAGTTGGAAGTGTTCCTTCTATATTATCAACACCATAAATTCTACTTACTTCTTCTATCAAATCTTCTTTTATTGATATATCTTGTCTTCTACTTGGCGCATTTACTACCACCTCTTCATCTCCAGCTTCATATGAAAATCCTAATTTTCTAAATACATCCAAAATTTCTTTATTAGAAATTTTAGAACCTAATACATCATTTACTGTTTTATATGAAATTTTTATTTTCTTATCATCAGAATTAGTTATGTCATATTTGCACATACCATTTCTTACATTTCCATCTGCATATTTTTCCAGTAATTCACAAGCTCTATCAATTGCCATATATGTTTTTTTAGGATCTAAACCTTTTTCAAATCTATTGCTTGCTTCGCTTCTTACTATCTTTTTTGATGTTTTTCTAACTCTAACACCATCAAAAATAGCAGATTCTATAATTACATTTTTTGTTTCATTTACAACTTCTGTATCAAGCCCTCCCATAACTCCTGCAAGTCCAACAGCCTTTTCATTTGTTGCAATAACTATATCATTTTCATCTAAAATTCTTTCTTGGTTATCAAGAGTTACTAATTTTTCCTTTTCATTTGCCATTCTTACAACAATAGTATTTCCTAAATTATCTGCATCATAAAAGTGAAGAGGTTGACCAAGTTCTAGCATAACATAATTGCTTATATCAACAACATTATTAATTGGTCTTATCCCACAAGCCATTAATCTATTTTTTATAAAAGCTGGACTTTCTTTAATTTTAACATTTTCAACCTTTTTAGCTAAAAACATTGTACAATTATCTGTATCAACTCTTAACGAAATTTGATTGTTAATATCTTCACCATATTCATTATATTTATATTCTATTTTTTTTACTTTTTTGTCATATATAGCACCAAGTTCATATGCCATACCTATAATACTTAATAAATCTCCTCTATCTGGTGTTAATTCAAAATCTATTATTTCATCATCCCATCCCAAATATTTAATTGGGTCTTCTCCAGGAATAGCACTACTATCAAGTTCTGCAATACCTTCAATATCTTCAGCATTTAAAAACTTTTTATCCACTCCAAGTTCTGCAATAGAGCACATCATACCATTTGATTCTTGCCCACGAATAGTACCTGCTTTTATTTCCCCTCCTGGTAGTTTTGCCCCTGGCATAGCAACTATTACCTTAATTCCTTTTCTTGCATTCGGTGCACCACAGACAATTTGTAATACTTCTTTTCCTATATTAACTTTACAAACATGTAGATGATCTGAATCTGGATGTTCATTGCATTCAATAATTTCACCAATTACTAATTTAGTACAATTGATAAACTTTTGAGCAACATCATATTCATTTCCAGCAGTTGTCATATCTTCACCAATTTTTTTTATACTTAAATCATCATCTAAGTCTATATAATCTTTAACAAAATTTCTACTTAATATCATTATTCTTCCTCCTATTTTATTTATATAAGTTTTAGTTATATATTTATTCAATATCTTTTCTATCAAATTGTTTTAAAAATCTTACATCATTTGCATATAAATATCTCATATCAGGGATTCCATATTTAAACATTGCTAAACGGTCAATTCCTGTTCCAAATGCAAATCCTCCCCATTCATCTGGATCATATCCATTCATCTTTAAAACATTTGGATGTACTATTCCTGATCCTAAAACTTCTATCCATCCTGTGTCTTTACATAAATTACATCCTTTTCCACCACATTTAAAACATGTACAGTCTACTTCATAAGAAGGCTCTGTAAAAGGGAAATAACTTGGTCTAAAACGAAGTTTTGTATTTTCTCCTAACATCTTTTTCATAAATACTTCAAGTGTTCCTTTTAAATCTGCAAGTGAAACATGATTTTCTTTTTTATCTATTACTAAACCTTCAACTTGATTAAATTGGTGAGAATGTGTTGCATCATCTTCTCTTCTATAAGTTTTTCCAATGCAAATCATTCTAATCGGCTTTTTACCTGCATACTTAAGCATTGTATGTGCTTGAACAGCAGATGTTTGTGTACGAAGCAAGTAATTATCTGTTATATAAAAAGAATCTTGCATATCTCTTGCTGGATGACCTTTTGGAAGATTTAATCTTTCAAAGCAGAACTCATCTGTTTCTAGTTCTGGACCATCTACTACTTCATATCCCATAGAAATAAATAAATCCTCAATTTCTTCAATAGTTCTATTTATTGGATGTTTACTACCTCTAATAGCTTTTTTACTTGGCAATGTAATATCTATTGTTTCTTTTTCTAATTTTCTATTCATTTCTTCTTGTTTAAAATTTTCTTCTTTTTCTGAAATTAAAGATTCAAGTTCATCTCTAACTTCATTTACCAAACTTCCAATAACAGGTCTTTCTTCAGGTTCTAGTGCTCCCATTCCTCTTAAAACAGATGTAAGTTCTCCTTTTTTCCCTAAAAATTTCACCTTTAGTTCATTTAAAGATTTTAAATCTGTAATTTTTGCAATTTCTTCTATTGCATTACTTTTTATTTTTTCTATTTGTTCTTTCATAAAATCATTCCTTTCTTAACTCTTCTATTATAAAATAGATCTCACTTTTTGGTACCTTTATATACACTTTACATTTTTATTACTGTATTTTAGTTTTAAAAAAAAGCTATTCAAATCCTATTTATATAGGACGAATAGCTTTTTTCGTGGTACCACCTAATTTTATATATCTTGCCAAATATTAAGATTTGACTTTATATACCTTATTATTAGCTTTAACGTTACAACCGCTTTTCTCTACTTTTATTTCAAGAAAAGAACTAAAAATGTGAAATTTCAAAATAAGTTTTTAATAAGTTCTCAGCCATGACTTATTTCTCTTTTATTATTTTTTCTTATTTTTACTTTGCATTTTTATCGCTTTTATATATTTTTTATTTTTATTCACCTTTTATATATGCTTTTGTTTTTCCATAAGCTCCAAAAGTAATTAAATAATCTTTGCATCCAATTGGCATTTGCATAGCAATTTTGCCTGAAGCTTTATTTGTTGTTACATAATCTCTTGAACCTATATATGTAGTACTTAAAATCCATGTTGTTCCATTGTATTTTACACTACTAGATGTAGTTCCTTCTACACCAGATGTTACATCTGCATTTGTTCCTATAGAAGGCATTGTGTAATTAGAAAAATCTACATCATATTCTACAACTACCCACTCTAGTCCACTTTTTGGTTCTTCATATTTATAATATGAAGAAGTATTTACGAAATCTTTAACAGCTTTTGTTGCTTCTTCTCCTCTTGTTATATTTGTTACTTTAACCTTTACATCTTCATAATCCTTATTTTGTGTACTATATTTTGAAGCAATTCCCCATTCACCTTTAGATATTGGATTATCTTTTGTAGATGTTTTTGCATCACCATTGTCTGTGCTAGGTGTTTGTGAATCTATTGTATTTGTTATTGTATTATTTGAAAGACTGTTAGAAACAGTATTATTTACTTTATTACCAATCTTATTTGTTATCTTATTAGTTGTAGTATTATTTCCAACTTCATTTTTAACTTCATTTATAATTTCATTTACATTGTTTACATTATTTACATTTTTAAATAGCTTTATTCCCATAAATACTATTCCTGAAATTATACATCCAAATAGTAATACAACAATAACTACTATTATAATTATTATTGGGGCTTTACTTTTCTTTTTTGTATTTTGATTATTTAAATTTTGTGTGTAATTATTATATTGTTGTCCCCCTTGTCCACCATTTCCAGTTTGAGGTGTTATTGGTCCTTGATTATTTATATTTGAATTTACTCCATTTGATTGAATTTGATTATTATTTCCTTGATTTTGCCCGTTTCCTTGATTTGGATTATTATTTTCTTGATTTTCCATTTTTTATCCCCCTTATAAAATTTTCTTATTTATTTTATCCTTATTTTAATAAAAAGTCAACAATTCCCTTCCATTTTTATTCCAGTTATAGTATAATATATATGTATAGTTTAAATTTAAAGGAGGTACATAATCTATGTGGCAGTTTTGGTTAATTGCTTCTGGTATCTTTTTTGTACTAGAAATGATAACAGTTGGTTTTCTAGTTTTTTGGCTAGGAATTGCTGCACTAATTACAATGGTAGTTAGTTTTTTTACAGATAGTCTAATAATTCAAACCGCAGTATTTGTTATTTCTTCTATACTACTAATATTCCTTACAAAGCCTTTTGTTCAAAAATTCATGAACAGTAAAGACACAGTAGTTACAAATGCCTACTCAATAATTGGTAAACACGGATTAGTTATAGAAGATATAGATTCTATTTCTGGAACAGGACAAATAAAAGTAGATGGAGAAGTTTGGTCTGCAAAGTGCTCAGATTCAACATTTATTCCTAAAGGATCTAATATTAAAATATTAAAAATAGATGGTGTTAAAGCTGTAGTTACTACTTCTACTACTATTGAGTCTGACTCCGAAATTTTAAATTAGTTATTAATTTGCCAAATGTATAAAAATAGTAATTAAGGAGGAAAAAATATGTTTTGGTTTTTTATTATAATTTTAGTTATCGCTTTAATCATTGCATTTAAAACAATAAAAGTTGTAAAACAATCAGAAGTTTATATAATCGAAAGACTTGGTAAATTTCATAAAATTGCTGATGCTGGTCTTACAATAATTATTCCATTTTTTGATCATGTTAGATCAGTAGTTAGTTTAAAACAACAAACAATGGATATTCCACCACAAGGTGTTATTACAAAAGATAATGTTACAATTACAATAGATACAGTTGTTTTCTATAAAATTACAGATCCTGCAAAAGCTGTATATGAAATTCAATCTTTAAAGAAAGGTATTGAATATTTAGCTATTACTACAATACGTGATATCGTTGGTAAAATGGATTTAGACGAAACATTCAGTTCTCGTGATGCAATAAATGATCGTTTAAGAGTTATATTGGATGAAGCAACAGATCAATGGGGATGTAAAATAGATAGAGTTGAAATAAAAGATATTACACCACCTGCTGATATTCGTGATGCAATGGAAAAACAAATGAATGCTGAAAGAAATAAAAGAGCTTTAATTCTTCAAGCAGAAGGTGAAAGACAATCTGCAATCACACTTGCTGAAGGTAAAAAACAAGCTGCAATATTAGAAGCTGAAGCTGATCGTGAATCTGCAATTAGAAGAGCTGCCGGTGAAGCTGAAGCAATAAAACAAGTGGCAGATGCTAAAGCACAAGAAATAGAACTAGTTTACAAAGCAATGATGAAAGCAAATCCAGATGAAAAATTAGTTCAATTAAAATCTTTGGAAGCTTTAAAAGAAGTTGCAAATGGAGAAGCAAATAAAGTATTTATTCCATTCGAAGCAACTAGCGCTTTAAGTAGTTTAGGTGCGATAAAAGAAGTAATGAAAGACGAAAAGAAAAATGAAAAGAAAAAATAAAATTTTATAAAAAGAGAATCTTAATTATAATGTGAAATTTATTTATCAAACATTATAATCTAAGATTCTTTTTTATACACCTTATTCTATACACACTAATTATATATAATCTACTTTTCTTTTTTCTAAATTACTATATAAAAACCTTACTATATATTAAAACTTTACTCTTCAATAGTATCATCTTTTATATAATATTTAGTTCCAAGCATTTTATCTGGTAAATATTGTTGTTCAATTACATGTCCTGGATAGTCATGCGGATATTTATACCCCACTCCATAACCTTCTTTTTCCATTCCTTCCGCAGGTGCATTTCTTATATGCATTGGAATTGTTCCTGTATCTTTGTTTTTTACATCTTCTAATGCTCTATTTATTCCTAAATATGTTGCATTTGACTTTTTAGATGTTGCTACATATACCGCCGCTTCTGAAAGTATTATCCTTGCTTCTGGCATTCCTACCATTGTTACTGCTTGCATTGCAGATGTTGCTACTACTAAAGCATTAGGATTTGCCATTCCTACATCTTCTGCTGCAGCAATCACTATTCTTCTTGCCATAAATACTGGATCTTCTCCTCCATTTAAAGCTCTTGCTAAATAAAATATTGTAGCATCAGGGTCTGAGCCTCTCATAGATTTTATAAAAGCACTTATATTATCATAATGGCTATCTCCTTTTTTATCAAAAATTGCTTTTCTCGTTTGTACGCATTCTGCTGCAATCTCATTTGTTATATGAATATATCCATCTTCACTCATTCCGAGTTGTAAGAACTGCAACTTCTAATCCATTTAGCGCTGTTCTTACATCACCATTTGCAACTTCTGCAATTTTTTTTATAGTTTCATCTTCTATTTTTATTTTATAACTTCCCAGCCCATCACTACTTATAATTGCTCTTTTTAAAATTCTAAATATTTGATCTATTGTTAGTGGCTCTAGTCTAAATACCATAGATCTAGAAATTAAAGCCTTATTTACTTCAAAATATGGATTTTCTGTAGTTGCCCCAATTAAAATAACAGTACCTTTTTCCACATATGGAAGCAACGCATCTTGTTGCAATTTGTTAAACCTATGAATCTCATCAATAAATAATATACATCTTCCTGTTGGATTAAGCAACATATTACTTGCTTCTTCAATTGCACGCTTTATATCTGAAACGCCTGCTGTTACGGCATTTATTTTAGTAAATTTGTATTTTGTTGTTTCACTAATTACTCTCGCAAGAGATGTTTTTCCGGCATCCTGGTGGTCCCCATAAAATTATACTAGATAATCTATCTGCTTTTATTGTTCTATATAAAATTTTATCTTTTGCAAGAATATGATCTTGTCCTACATATTCATCTAAATTTTTTGGTCTCATTCTATACGCCAATGGTTCATTAAAATTCATATTTTTTCCTTTCATTATTTATATTTGTTCTTTATACTTATTTAATCTATTTTGATAAATAATATAATCCTTTTCTAATAATATCTTCTACACCTAAATTATCTTTATCTACATTTTTCATAGCATTTTCTATTTCTCTTTGGCTATATCCTAATACTTGAAGTGCTGAAATAGCTTCTTGAACTTTATTATCTTCTGTTATAGCATTTTTTAATTCTACAGTATTATCACTTTCTATAGATTCTTCTGTTTTTAATTTGTCTTTCAATTCTAAAATTATTCTTTGTGCTGTTTTAGGACCAATTCCAGGTAATTTTTTTATTTCACCAACATTATTTGTAATAACTGCTAAAGCAAAACTTGATGGTGAAATATTTGATAATATTGTAATTGCAGATTTAGCTCCAATTCCACTAACACTAAGTAATAATTCAAACATTCTTAATTCTTCATTAGTATTAAATCCATAAATACTAATATCATCTTCTCGTACTTTTACATATGTATGTACTTTAACAACTTCTCCTATATCACCTATTTTATTTATTGCTGTATCTGACATAAAAATTTTATATCCCAATCCATTTATATCTATTACTACATATCCTGTAGTTTTTACTTCTAATTTTCCTTTAATATATGAAAACATAGTTCCTCCTTTTAATTTTAATATTTTTTATTTTAACATATTTTTTATTTTTTTCAATAGTTTTCCAAATTTTTGTTTGTCTTTATATTCTGTATTTCATACATTTATTCTATCAAAATTCAATTTATTTATTTTACTTTAAATCTTTTTTATTACTTTTATTAAAACTAAGTTTTTTATTTATGCATAACTTAAATAATTTTACACATACTAATTTTAATAATTAAACTTATGGAGGTTTATCATGGAAAAACATTTAATAATAACAGGTACATCTACAGTATCTTGGAAAGATGCTATTAATAAAGCTATTGAAGAAGCATCTAAAACTATAGATTATCTATCTAATGTAAAAATTTTAGAGCAAAGAGCAAAAATTAGTGGTAAAAAAATTGAGGAATATTACGTAGATCTTGATCTTTCATTTACATTAGATAGAAATAGAATTTAAGGAGGTATCTTTATGAAACCTATTGAAACCAAAAAAGAATATAGTGACTATGTTGATCAAAAATCTCCCAACTCACCTATACTAAAAAACTGTTTTAATGCATTTTGGGTTGGTGGACTAATTTGTTCAATTGGCCAAATTATAATGGACTTTTGTCTATACAAAGGAATGGACCAAACTAACTCTTCTACTGTTGTTTCTATTATACTAATAGGTCTTGCTGCAATTTTAACAGGTCTAAACATATTTAATAAAATTGGTAAATTTGCTGGTGCACGGTTCATTAATTCCTATAACAGGTTTTGCAAACTCAATTGTCTCACCAGCAATAGAATATAAATCTGAAGGTTATGTTATGGGAGTCGGAGGAAAAATGTTTACTGTTGCAGGTCCAGTATTAGTATTTGGTATTTCTGCTTCTGTTATTATTGGAATAATAGCTACATTTTTCGTATAATTTTTTCTTAATTAAAAATAATTATAAAAAGGAGGATTTATCTTGAAAAGAATTGGTACACAAACAATAAAATTTGATACCCCCCCAACAATTTTAGAAACAGCATCTATAGTTGGTCCAAAAGAATCTGAAGGACCTATGGCTAAATATTTTGATCAATGTTTAGATGATGAATTCTGGGGAGAAAAAACATGGGAAAAAGCTGAAAGTAAAATTATAAAAGAAACTGTTAGCACTGTTATTTCAAAATCTAATATACCTGCTACCCAAATAGATTACTGTTTTGCAGGAGATTTACTAAACCAATGTATCTCTTCTAGTTTTGGTCTTCGTGAACTAAATATTCCCTTTTTTGGAGTATTTGGTGCATGCTCTACATTTGTAGAAAGTATGTGTCTTGGTAGTGTATTTATAGAAAGTGGTGCTGCACAAAATGTATTATGTGCTACATCAAGTCACTTTTGTAGTGCAGAAAAACAATTTAGATTTCCATTAGAACTTGGAAACCAAAGACCCCCAACAGCGCAGTGGACAGTAACAGGCTCTGGCGCAGCAATTCTCACATCATCAGGAACAGGACCATTTATTACTCATATTACCCCCGGAAAAATTGTGGATATGGGAATAAAAGATGCAAACAATATGGGGGCTGCTATGGCTCCTGCAGCCTTAGACACTTTAATTACCCATCTTAGAGATACTCAAAGAAAACCAAGTTACTATGACGTAATTATTACAGGAGATTTAGGGCATATTGGTAAAGATATATTAATAGAACTTTCTGAAACAAAAGGATATAATATAAAGTCTAACTACAATGACTGTCGGAGTTTTAATGTTTGATAAAGAAAAACAAGACACTCATTCTGGAGGTAGTGGTTGCGCTTGCCTTGGAACTATTTTCTCTGGATACTTTTTTAAGCAACTAAAAGATAAAAAAATAAAGAAAATATTACTAATAGCAACTGGTGCATTAATGAATTCAACAAGTACTCAGCAAGGAGAATCTATTCCAGGTATTGCCCACGCTATTAGTATAGAAGTGTAGAGGTGACTATTATGAATTTTATACAAAATATTGATTGGATGCAATTACTCAGATGTTTTGTTGTAGGTGGAATTATCTGTATAATTGGACAAATATTAATAGATAAAACAAAATTAACTCCTGCAAGAATATTAGTAACTTTCGTTACTGCTGGTGCAATTCTTCGGTGGATTAGGAATATATAAATATTTAATAGATTTTGCTGGTGCTGGCGCTACCGTTCCTCTAACAGGTTTTGGTGCCAATCTTGCTAAAGGTGCTATCGAAGAAGTTCAAAAGTCTGGTCTTTTAGGGGCCTTTGTAGGTGGTGTTAAATCAGCAAGTGGAGGAATTGCTGCAGCTGTATTCTTTGGATACATTGCTTCATTAATTGCAAAACCTAAAATAAAAAAACAATAATAAAAAATGTACATTTTTAATAAAGCACTCTAAATTATTTTAAAGTGCTTTATCATTTTTATATGTACATCTTTATTTTATCTATTATGCTAGCAATTTAGTAATTTCTCTCGAAGTTAATACTTTTCCTTCACTTACTAGTCGATTATTAATAATTAATCCAGGTATATTTTTTACACCATATTTGTTAATTGAATTTTTATCATCTAATTTTTCTACCTCAATATTTTCTTCTAGCTCTTCTACAGCTCTTGATGCCATTTTATATAATTGCATTCCATTTTTACAATTAGACCCTACAATTTTTATATTCACTAAATCACTTCCCTTTCTTCTATAGTTTTACTATTATTTCTTATAAGCATCTCTCCTTTCTTTTTATGTATTTATAATATACCTGTTTTGTGTTTTTTATTTGTTCTTTTTCTGTAAATATAGTAAATACTATGTGAACACTTAATGAATTCAATTTTAAAAAAAATCATTTAAAACTCTTAACCAATTTTCCCCCATAACTTTACTAATCTCTTCACTTGTAAACCCTTCTAACTTCATTTTATCCTCTAATATTTTTAAATGCTTAACATTTCTTATATCTAATGGCATTTTAGTTTCTTCTACTCCATCAAAATCACTTCCAAGCCCAACATAATCTATTCCAACTAATTCTTTTATATATTTAATATGTTTAACTATGTCATGTGACGTACTTTTACCATATTCATTTAAGAATTCTGATGCAAAACATATTCCTATTATTCCTTTTCTTTTTGCGATCTCAATTATTTGTCTATCTTTTAAATTTCTTGGATGATTACAAACAGAATTTACGCAAGAATGCGTTGCAACAATTGTATTATTAGTATTTTTAATAATATCCCAAAAAGTCTTTTCAGAAGAGTGTGATATATCTATAAGAATATTTATTTTCTCAATTTTTTTTATATACTCTATGCCAAGTTTTGTAAGACCTTTATCATTTTTAGTTAGCGCACCACACCCCAAATCATTATCTTCATTCCAAGTAACAGACATTACTCTAACACCTTTTTTAAAAAGTTTTTCTATATTATTGATATCTCCAGATATAGCACTTCCATTTTCTATTGTAAGTATTACTCCTATCTTGTTTTCTAGGATAACTCTATTTAAATCATATTTATTTAGAATATTTATTATATTTTCATTATTTTTTTCTTCTTCAAACTTATTTAAGATATTAATAGCTCTATAAAAACCTCCTTTTTCCATATTACCTCTTACATATTCTGGATCCACATAAGCAGCCATCAATTGTATATATGGAACATTATCTTTTACAATATCTAAATTAAAACAAAACTTACTATTATTTAAATTTGTATTTGTATCCAAAGCTTTTGACAAGGTATCACAGTGACCATCAATTATACATCTCATTTAATATTTTCTCCTTTTAAAAAAAATCACGGATCTGTAACAATATAATTTATTACAAACCCGCAATTTTTATTACTTGTTTTTTCTCATTTCTGCATTTTTCTTGTGTGCCAAACCGCCTCTAACCGGAGCAGCCTTTCTGTTTTCTGCAAGTAGCTGTCTTACTTTCAAATACATCCTCACATCGATTTCTTTTAGTCTTACTCTAAAATCTTCGTGAAGTGTTGTTTTGGAAGTTCCAAAATACTCTGCAGTTTTCCGCAATGTAGACTGGTGACAAATAAAATATTCCGCTTCTTCCAGAATTTTTTCAGGACTAGTCATTTTAACGCCTCCTTTTCAAACGCTAGCATCATTTGTCCTATATATTTATCTTATTCTACGTCCAATTGTTAATTCCTACCATTTTTAAAATTTATTCTAAATTAATTAGTCTATATCTAATTCTATACCTTTTTTCCCAGATTGTTCTTTTTGTTCTTCTCTTTTTTTCTTCTCTAATATAGCTTCCATACTTGTTTTTACAAATTTTCCTTGTTCTTTATCATACAAATAACATATATCTTCTGGACATTCATCACTTTGTCTTGCAATTAGTACATATTGAATTCCCTCTAAATAATTTTTATCAATAGGCTTTATATCTATTTTCTTTCCTCTAAAAGCTGTCTTCATTAAATACTTATAATATTTATGTAGTTCAACATTTTTAAGTTTATTTCCAATTACTGAACTAACATATTCTCCTCTATCATCTAAAACTCTTTGTAATCTTGATTCAAAACTACTTTGTTCATTTGCAGCTTCTACATTATAATTTTCTTTGTCCCTATATCCATGTTCATCTATAAAACCTAATTCTTTATCTATTTTTTCTACATCATCTAATACATCATGTTGAAATCCTTCTGGTCTATCTTTCAATTTTACTCTATATAATTCCTTTACTATTTTAACAAATGTACTTCTTCCTGGCTCTATTTCAAAGAAAACGTCTCCTCCAATTTTTTCTACTCCGAGGAACACCTGCTTGTTCTAATAATCTTCCATAAATATTTCCTAATCCAACACAAATTTGATCTTCATTTTCTATTAATTCTTTAAATTCATTTTCATCCTTGTTTCTAAATATTTTTATAATTTTTCCTAAATAATCAGTTTTAAAATCGGCATCTTCATAATTGAATTCTGGAGAATATGAATATAAAGTATCACATAAATTAATACATATATATCTTGCCTTTTTTAAATTAGACCACTTTGGATCTATTTTTTTCATAAAATTTTTTATAACTTCACTTCTTTTTGTTTCACTTTTTTCCATATTTCATCACCTATACCTTTTTATTAATTATTTTTATAGAAAATACAATAAGCTATATAATAATAAACTATCTTCTTTTTTATTTTACTTGTTTTTTGTGCTAATTTTATTTTATCATATTTTTATATTGTAGTATAGTACTTTAATCTCTATATAAATAAAAACTGAATTAGTTTAAATCTAATCCAGTCCAAATTTCCAGTTTACTTCAATTATGCATTTTTTGCTATTTCTACTATTTTTGAAAAAGCTTCAGCATCTGTTACAGCTAATTCTGCAAGCATTTTTCTATTTACAACAACATTAGCTTTTTTTAATCCTGCTATCATTTTGCTATATGTCATTCCATTTTGTCTTGCAGCAGCATTAATTCTTGCTATCCATAATTTTCTGAAATTACTCTTTTTATCTTTTCTTCCAGCATATGCATATGCTCCAGATTTCATAACAGCTTGTTTAGCCATTCTAAATCTATAGTGTTTTGCACCATAATATCCTTTTGCTCTTTTTAATATTTTTTTATGTTTTTTACGAGTAATTACCGCTGTTTTAACTCTTGCCATTTATTTTCACTCCTATCTTCTTTCTATTTTTTAGTTACCATATGGTAATAATCTTTTAATTCCTGCTTCACATGTTTTATCAGCATAAGCATCTTGAACTTTTCCTCTAGCTTTTGCTCTTGGTGTTTTATTTGCTAAAAGATGTCTTCTATTTGATTTTGTTCTTTTAACCTTTCCTGTTGCAGTATACTTATATCTTTTTTTAGCTGCTTTATTTGTTTTTAATTTTGGCATAGTACTCAAAACTCCTCTCTATTTCTACTTAAAAATGTGTGGACTTTTTGTTTTGGTCATTATTCCACTTTTCTGACCTTCTATATATTAATATTCTCTAAGATTATTTTTCATTTTTCTTAGCTAATATTATAAACATATTTTTACCTTCCAATATTGGTTTTTTTTCTGGAGATGAAATATCAGATAACTCTTCTATAAATTTATTTAAAGTTTCCTCTCCTAATTTTACATAATTTAGTTCTCTTCCTCTAAATTTAACAGTTATTTTTACTTTATTTCCATCTTCTATGAATTTTCTAGCGTTTTTAGCTTTAAATTCAAAATCATGTTGTTCAATATTAGGTGTAATTCTTATTTCTTTTGTTTCAAATGTTTTTTGTTTTTTTCTTGCTTCTTTTTCTCTTTTAGCTTGCTCAAATTTATATTTACCATAGTTCATTATTTTACAAACTGGTGGTTCTGCATTTGGAGCAACTAATACTAAATCTAATTTTTTTTCATAAGCAATATCTAGAGCTTCTTTTAATGAAATTGGTCCATTTTTTTTCCCTTCTTCGTCTATTAATTGAACTTCTTTAGCTCTTATTTGCTCATTAATAGGTAACTCTTGTTTTATAAAAAACACCTCCAATAAATTAAAAAAGATTGACTTTTATTTGCCAACCCTTCTCATAATAATAAATATTTATTAATCTTAAATAGAAATTACAAAATAATATTATAACATTCTATAAAAAATATATTTATTAACCTTTTTCTAATACGATAAGGTGAGAAGTGATTTAGCTTCTTCTTTTTTGACTATATTATAATACAATATTTTTACAAAATTGTCAATACTTTTTCGCTTTTTATTTTATCTACTTGTTTATAAACTAAATAAATAAGAAATCTTTAAAACTTTTTTATTTACTTTAGGTTAAATAAAAAAGTATGCCATTTTTTTATACTTTCCAACTTTTGGGCTTAGTAAATTTTAAAGGCACACTTTATTTATCTTTTTATTCTTTTAGAAAAATTTATTAACTATTAATTAATTTTTCTAGCAATTCTGTTTCTTGTTTTAAACTCTCATCTTTAACTTCATTTTTCTCATTTTCTAAATAATCTTTTATCTTTTTAAATATATCTTTATATTTATCACTTACTGTAAGTTTTACTGATGTTCTCTCATTTTCACCTAATAATTTTCTTATCTCATCTTTACTATACTCACAATCTGCTATTCCAAAGTTTTCATCTATATAAAATTTATCATTTTCATTACTTCTTTCATATAAAATCCAATTTTTTAATACATTCGCATATCTTGTTAAGCAAATTGCTTTTCTAATTCCTGTATTTTCATAATATTCATCATCTTTATTAAATTCCACTACTTGTGAGTTTGTATGCTGATTTCCATCTCTATCTGTATATGAAACATTTAACTTAATTTTATTATTTGTACTATTTTCTTTCTTTTTTAATTTTAATAATATCACTCCCCCTTTAGCTTCTGAATCTTCATTAGTATTTGAAGGAAATAGAGTATTTACTTTCATTATATTTCCATATGATTTATCTTGAGAGTCTGTTCCATATATTTTATCAATTTCATACCCATCAGATTCAAAATTCAAATTCAAATCAAACACTAATGGTGTAACCATATAATCAAATTCTTCACCTAATATCTTTTTAAATTGTTTACTACTACTAATTGAATAATAATTAGCCCCTTTAACATTCGAAAGACTTTCTATAACTTCTGTATTAAAATCTACTCCTACACCTATAAAACTCGTATATATTCCTTTTTCCGAATTAGATTCTATGTATTTTGATAATTCACTTTTATTAGTTGTTCCCATATTTGGCATAGCATCTGTAATTACAATTATTCTATTATCATATTCTTTATCATCTAATAATTCATTACTAAATAATTCTGTAGCCTTTTTATATCCCTTTTCAAAGTTTGTACCACCACAAGCCTCTATTTCTAATATATGATTTTTTAACTTAGATATATCAGTATCTTTTATCAAATTAAAATTTTTAGCTAAATATGCATCATCATCAAATAATACCATTGCTAATCTATCATCATCTTTTAATTCATCAATCATTAAATTAACAGATTCATTAGCAAGTTGCATTTTACTTTTATTATCCATAAATTTAGAAAGTAAACTGTTATCATAATAGTAAGAATTTAAACTAGATTCCATAGAGCCAGATATATCTAATAAAACAACTATATTTTGTTTTTTACGTTTAAAATCACTTTGTTTTATATTAGAATTTAATCCTACTGTCATATAATATTCACTATTTGATGAAATTGGATCTTTTGATACGGCTGTAGAATATGATGGATAAAACATTTCTTCACTTGTTTTTTTGTCTCCAGTTTCGAAATAATAATCATAAAACAAGCCATTATATGTAATATCTGTTGAAATTGGAAAATATCCATTTTTTATATTTTCTCTAAAATTATTTACGTTTTTTGATCCTCCTACAGAAAAGCCTATATTACTATCACTAAATTTACTACTACTACTTAAACTTGACTCTGCTGCTGTTGGTACACTAAATACTGAACTTCCACTACTTGAAATATAACTATCAATTTCATCATTTTTATTATATACCCAATCGTCTATTTTTGCTGTTTTTTCTGTTTTATTAAAGTTTATTAAGCAAAAACTTACTATAAATATACTAATAATTATTAATATAGCTATTACTCCAATTAAAATTTTTACTTTTTTACTCATATACTTTATTCCCCCTAAATATTTTTATTTTTTTATATTTACATTATTTAGACGTTTTTTTCTTCTTTTTTGTTGGCGATTTTTGAAAAAAATTGAAAAAATTATAAAAAACATTAAAAATATCCCACAAAAACTGATTAACACGCCATCTGTTATATTTTCCTCTTTATCAATTTCTATAGATGATTCAGATGATTCAGCCGGCACTATACACTCAAACGTATCTGCACTTGAGGTCGCTTTTAAACTTTCATTTTCTCTTACATTGCTTTCTTTTTCATTAATTTCAATTTGATTATTTTCCTGAATACTATTACTATCTTTGTTTGTTAATATCTTATTTTTTACTACTAAAACAATGAAAGTAATCATAAACATAGCTAAATTTCCTAATGAAATTTTTAATGAATCTACTGCTTTATAGTATTTCCATTGTACAGTAGCTGTTGGCATTTTTAATAGTTGTCCAATTTTTTTAAATGTAAAATTTGACAATATTTTTAAAGATACAATCTCCTTTTCCTTTTCATTTAGTCCATTAATTATTTTATTATACGTATGCACATCTATTATCTTTTCAATTTCATCCGTTTCTTCTTTTATTTCATATATTTCTTCAATATTAACAAACTGTTTATTTTTCCTTAAATAATTTAAAGCTTCATTTTTACTAACCGTATATAACCAAGACAAACTTCCCCTATCCGGAAATTTACTTTTATCCAAACTAAATATCTTAATTAAAACATTTTGCACAACATCTTCTGAATTTTCTTTATTTTTTAATATAGAAAATACAATTCCATAAATCAAAGAATAATATTCTTTATAAAAAAAATCATATGAACTCATGTCATTTTCTTTAAATTCTTTAAAAATCCTTCCAAGCTCAGCATTTTTACTTTTCAAATTTTCCATATTACTTCCCCTTACACTTTATACCTAAAACAAGATTATACTTTTTATACTTTTTTTACTTTAACTAATCTAATTTTAATATATTTAATAATTATGTGTCAAATATAAGTATTTCTTTTACAACTACTTTAATTTATCTTTATATTTCTATTATTTCTTAACTTTTTACTAAGTTTATTACAAATAATATAACTTTAATTTTGTATGTAACTATAAAAAAACATCTACATTTTTGTCAAATTCCAAACATTAATAAATAAATTTCATTCTTTAAAATGTTTTTTTCATTTAACAATATTACTTAAATTTATTATTTTTAAATTGTAAAAGTAAAAGATTGTTAAATTTTGCTTGACTTTTGGCTGTTTCTGTAATAAAATAGAAAAGCAATGAATTTGTAATATGACCAAAATAAAAACTTCTCCCCGGTGGTTTTTACGAGGTTTCATATAAATATAATAAATTTTAAATATGAAATGGAGGGTATTTTTTACCATGAATAACACTACATATAGTTTAAAGAAAAATGAAATCGAAAGAAAATGGTATATTATTGATGCCGCAAACAAACCATTAGGTAGAGTAGCAACAGAAGCTGCTAAATTACTAAGAGGAAAACACAAACCAACTTATACTCCTAATATGGATGCTGGTGATCATGTAATTATATTAAACTGTGATCAAGTTGTTTTAACAGGAAAAAAATTAGATCAAAAAATTTATAGACATCACTCTGGATACATTGGTGGTATGAAAGAAACTACTGCTAGAGAAATGTTAAATAAAGATTCTGGAAAAGCAATGACACTTGCTATAAAAGGAATGCTTCCTAAAAACACTTTAGGAAGACAAATGATCAAAAAATTAAGAGTTTATGCTGGTAGCGAACATGAAAACATCGCACAAAAACCAGAAATTTGGAATTTCTAAAAAAAAGTTTAAGGGAGGAAATATAAAATGCCTAAAGCAAAATCAGAAAAAATAATGTTCTATGGTACAGGAAGAAGAAAAAAATCAATTGCTAGAGTTAGATTAGTTGAAGGTTCTGGAGTTATAACAATTAATGGAAGAAATATAGATGAATATTTCGGAGCAGAAACTTTAAAAGTTATTGTTAAACAACCATTAACAGCAACTAACACATTAGATAAATATGATGTTATTTGTAAAGTAATTGGTGGTGGATTTACAGGTCAAGCAGGAGCTATCCGTCATGGTATTTCAAGAGCTTTATTAGAAGCTAATGAAGAATACAGACCAGTTCTAAAATCTAATGGATTCCTAACAAGAGATCCAAGAATGAAAGAAAGAAAAAAATACGGTCTTAAAAAAGCTAGAAAAGCACCTCAATTCTCAAAGAGATAAAGTACAAAAAAGAAGCATTTTACTATGCTTCTTTTTATTTATTTTTAAATTTCTTTTTGTTTCACTTTAGTTTTATCTATTTTAGTAGTAGAAATCCCATTTTCAGGTCTATCTGTAAAAACTACATCTATTCCCATTTTATTTAATTTTCCTTCAAATTTTTCCCAATTAGGATCACCTTTCCAGTCACTTCCAACAAATATTGCATCAAATGATTTTCCACATAAGTCTCTTACAGTTGATATTGCCTTTAACTTATCGTATTCATCTGTTATTATTGCCATATCAACATATTTTATATGTGATAAAATTAATCTTCTTGTTTCCTCATCCACTGTTACATTTTTATGCTTATACTCTCGTATTAATCTATCTGAGTTTGCTGCAACAATTACAGTTTGACATTGGCTACTCATATCTCTCAAATGTTCTATATGTCCCTTATGTAAGTTACTAAATGCACCAGATGCATATCCTATCTTATATTTTTTCTCTACAGCTTGTGTTTCATTCTCTTTATCTACCATTTGTTCAAACAACTTAGCTTTTAATTTTTCTTCTATGTCTTTTGTTTTTGTAGAATCAATTATAAATGCTCCATCAACAAAATCAATTGCTTCTAGCATTGCAACTCTATCTTCATCACTTACTAATCCGTGCAATTTTCTTGTATGTCCTACTTGATTTAAAATATCATCTGAATACAATCCCACATAAAGTTCTGCATTGTTTTCTTTTGCATCTTTATACTCTTCCATTAATCTTGTAAAATTTTTCTTATCAAAATAATCAAATATTCCTCTTACTAAAAAAATCTTTTTTGATCCAATATTTATCAAATTTCCTCTATGACTCATTTAACAATCCCCTTTTATAATTTAATTTTACTAATCTAATCTTTTTAATTTTCTTATTTTATCCCACTTCTCAGTATATTCAGTATCTAAAATTTCTTTTTTTATTTTTTCTAATAAATTATCTGAAGATAGCTCTATTGTTTTTTCTGCTAATTCTTTACTTAAAATTTTGGTATCTCCATCTTTAAAAAATACTTTATCCTTTATTTTTTCTAATATTTTTACATTATACTTTTCTATTAATATACTATTTAAAATATCATAATCATTATATATATCTTTTGATGTAACTTCTAACAATTTGTTATAAAACAGATAATCTGTTACTAAATGTAAAAAATATCCTTTATCATAATCAGATTCAACACTATTAGACATAAGATATTTTCTTAATTCTACTTCTGCACTGCTTTGACCATAATGAGTCTCTTTCTTTCCCTCTTTTGTTGTTAAATCTGGAGCTATACTTCCTTCCAAAAAGTCACTTTTATTTTTTATATCTTTAGGATACTTTCTTATATATTCATTAGCCGTCGCTAAATGTATTATAAATCCTGGCATAATCTCTCCTTTCCTATTTATAAGTATTAATATACGCATAATTATATCACACTTTATGTTAATCTGCAATGATATTGTTCATAAATTTTAAATAATAAAACCAACTTATAAAAAAAACCTCTCTGTTATTTCTCTAAAAAAACAAAAGATAACTATCATTTTTACTAAATAATAATTATCTTTTTCCATAACTATATATTTTTACTCTACTATTTCAAGAGTATCCTTTTTCTCTAATCCCTCTAAATTATAATAAGTATTAGGAATATTTCCAACAATTACTGCTTCTGCAAGCAAAACTTGATTTTTTATTTCTTCTTCAACACTATTAAACGGTGTTAATATTACTACTTTACATGTTACATTTAAGTAGATTCTATGTAATGTTTGATTTATTCCAGCAGAAGTAAATTCTGATTTTAAATCTGTTTCTACATTTCCATTTGTAACAATTTTAAATTTAACTTTTGGTCCTCTTCCTGATAGTAACTTACTTCCTGTTAAAGTTCCTAACCTAACAAAAACATCTCCATTTTGTGTCTTATCAAATTCATCTTGAATTTTTATTGCTATATCTGATGTAATTTCATTTACAGGTATTATATTTGACTTTATTACTTTTATATTTCCACTCTCATCCTTTTCTATACTACACAAATCTTGATATTTATAATTTGCCATAACAGCAGTAGCTTGCTCATTAGATACTTTAGTTGCAATACTTTTAGCATAATACACGCACTGTTTATTTATAACTGGCTCAATACTTCTAATTATCCCAGATGCCACCAAAAATGCTATTAAAAATATAACTATTACTGTTAACATTTTTTTATTTCTAGAATTATTTTTTCTATATTCATTCTTATACTTTATTTTTGGCAATCTTATCCTTTTTCTAGAATAAATCTTATCCATTTATCTTTCCTCAAATTAAACTGATGCATTAACTTTATTTGCTACATATCTCGGAATAAATAATTGTTGACCAACATATATTTTATTTTCATCCTCTATTTCATTAATTTTAACAATATTTTCAACAGTACTTCTAAATTTTTTTGCTATTTTCCATAAAGTATCACCTGGTTTAACAAAATAAATTATTATACTATAATTATCTATTTCTCTATTTTCTTCAACATTCAAATCTGTTATTACATTCATTTCTGTATTTTTAAATATATCTACTAACAAATTCAAATCTATTTTCATTTCAGCACTTTCATCAGGCATTATAATAACATCTTTACTACTAACTTCAACTTTAACTTGAACTTTAGTATTTTGATTTATTCCCTCACAATTCATATTATGATTAAATGGTATAACTATTTTTTTAGTATTTATACTATTTTCTTGTGTATTCGAATAAATAAATCTTACATTAATCTCACCTTCAAATATAATTCTATCACTTAAAATATTTTGTTTTTTTATTTCTACATTTACATCAACATCATATATCTTTTCATTTCTAATTTCTGGTATTAGTTGCTTTTCTCTAATATTACAAATATCTTTTATAACCTTTTTTTCTTGCATTGTATTTACTTTTTTACAATTTGCATTTAAACTCATACTTGGACTATATAAATCCTGTATAAGTTCGAGTGATTTATTTTGATATACAAACAAATTAAACTCTATCTCTGCTTCTACATATATTGAATGCTCTTCAACATTATTTGGTTTTATAACTAAATTTTTCAACTCATTTTTTATATTACAAATATTTTCATCTGTAACATTAGCTATATCAACAAATCCCATAACAGGAATTTTACTCTCCACTGTATTAATTCTATTATCTTCAGTTAAATACATAATTTTTATTATTACATCTGCTTTTGCTAATACTTTATTATAACTAATTTTACTTTCTACGTTTACAATGTCTACACTTGTTTTCATTATTTCTGCTAAATTATCAATTCCATCAATTACAACAGTATCCTTGGCCAAAACTTTTGTAATACCGACTTCCAACTAAAGAATTAATATTAAAATTTTTATTTAATATTTGAATATCTTCTACTTTTTGAATAGCCTCTATAAATTCCACTTCTTCATTCGAAGAAACTTTTATATCTACATCTAATAAACTTTTAAAACTTACCTTTCTACCATTTAAAATTTTACATTCAATTTCTTTTAATACAAATTTACATTCTAATAACATTTCTGATTTTGCCTCTTTTATTTCAATAATCTTTGTAAAATCAATAGTAGATGTTAATCCTCTTACATTTCCTTCTTCATTATCGGCTAAATACATCATATTCACATTAATACAACCATCTATTCTTACTTTTCCATCAAGAACTTCCTTTTTATAGATACAAACATTTCCACTAGTATTTATTACTTTTAAAATATCTGGTTTTATATCTGGAATAATCGCATCCCCTTCAACTTCAAAAGATTCATTTTTTGTTCCTATAATCTGATTAATGCATAACTTATCTTTTTTAGTTTCTATATTCATATTTACTCTCCCTTCTTATTTTGTTATTTAATTATATTAATCAGACAAAAAAAAATTCCTATAAAATAGGAATTTTTGTTTTTTATATTATTATAAATTTTTTACTTTTTTTAATTCTTCAACTTGTGGTGGTATCAATGGTGTTGCTACATTTCCATCAATAACATCTATTTCTACAGTTCTTGTTAGTACATCTGTATAACTATAAGTTACATTTCTATTATTTTCATTATACTTAATTACAAAAAGATTTGGATATGCTTTTTCTATTGTAGCTTCTTTTTCAAACGATTTACTCCTTCCTAGAGAACCTCTAACAACTATTTTTTGTCCTATCATTTCCCCTATATCTGTCTTTAGATCTGTAATATCCTTTTTGCAAATCATTTAATCACCTACTTCTTCAAGATATTTAAATTATATCATTTGCTATATTTTTTGTCAAAAAGTATAATTTATTGTCGTTTTCTGAACCCCCTTTATTTTCAAGGTTTTTAAGTTATTGTTTGTATTTTATTACATTTGCATTACATTTTTGTTACAATCTTCTTTTTACCCATTGCACCAATTCCATTAACCCCTTTTATTCCATCTCTTAAATTTCTTTCTATATCACTTATTGTTACATATTTACTCTCATCAGTTGTTGCTATCTTTTCAGCAACAATAAGAGGATCCATAAAGTCTATTAAAATCCTACCAGGTGATGATGCAAAATTAGCTCCTGCTCCTATAATTGCTTCATAATAACTCTGGCATGCCCCAGCAAAAATAACTAAATCTCTACCTTTATTATCCCATCTTCTAGCTTCCATAACAGAATTAATAAAATATCTAGAATTTCTATAATTATATATATCATTATATTTAGTTCCTCCCCTTAACATACCATCATGACCTGTTATTACTAAAATATCTGGTCTATACCTTTCCAATAAGCTTTTTACAAATCTTACTTGTTCATTTTCTTTAATATTTTTAACAATAGCTTCTAATCCCAAACTTCTATAACATCTTAATGATTTTTCACTATATTTTTTATCTCCATCTAGATGTAATATCTTTCCTGCTAAAACATCTTTTCCTCTTTTATCTAATTCTATATATTTTAAACATTTTTTCAGTTCGTCTTCTATTCTATTTTCAAATAATTGTATTTTTTCTTTTACTATTCTCTTTTCTATTACCTCTAAGTCCTCTATATTACTATCAGCTTTAATTCTTATCGTCAATCCCTTTAATATTGCAATCTCATTTCTACTATTCGTTTTTATAATTCTATCTACAACAAATAAAATATCTTTTCCATATGAAATTCGCCCAACAATATCTCCTTTTTTTATTTTTTTCAATTATACTCACCTCAATTATTTCTGGGTTATTATATAATATGTCGAATTTTGTAGATTTGTTATCAAACTTTATTAAAAAAAGAATTGTACTTTTATCATATCTGTGATATATTATGTATGGCTTATTTAAGCTTAAATGAATTTAATTATTTTGTAGACTATTTCCTTCTTAATTATTTAGGATCAATGTGTCAAAAATATTAAATATCAAAACTAAGAAGGAGGTATTTCTATAATGGCAGATAAAAATTTAGTTTGTAAAGATTGTGGTGCTGAATTTGTTTTCACAGAAGGTGAACAAGCATTTTACCAAGAAAAAGGATTCACAAATGAACCACAAAGATGTCCAGCTTGTAGAAAAGCTAGAAAAGAACAAAGAAGAAATAACAATTTCTAATAAAAAAGATACATCTCAAAAAAATTTTGAGATGTATCTTTTTTATTTATCCTTATGACTATATTTTAATTTTGTTGCCATTCCTCCCCTTATATGTCTTTCTGCTTTATTTTCATCTAATATTTCTCGTACCTCTGAAGCTAATACTGGATTGATATTACAAAGTCTTTCGCTTACATCTTTATGTACTGTACTTTTGCTTATTCCAAACTTAGCTGCCGTTCCTCTTACTGTATCTTTTGAATCTATAATATAATGTGCAAGTTTAACCGCACGTTCTTCTATTGAAATTCCTCTCATTTAAGAAAACCCCCATGCAAATACTTTTGTTTAATTGTATTCGCACAAAGGTTGTATTAGAACTCTTTATTTTTTTATCATTTATTCAACTTTATAAGTAATAGTTTTAGTTGTATTGTTTATTTACTATCTGTGATTATTTCAAATTTCATTTTCTTTTGCACTTAAATTTTTACTTACTAACCAAAAATAAAACACAATAAAAACGTCATATATATTGTGTTTTACTTTCATAGTTATTTCACCTATTATTTTACTAAAAATTTTTCCACTAATTTAAACTATTATAATATGCATTATATAATTTTGCATAATATCCATCTTTTTGTAATAATTCATTATGACTTCCTTGTTCTAAAATCTTTCCTTTATTTAGCACAATAATTTTATCAACATTCACAATTGTAGATAATCTATGTGCTATAAATATTGATGTTTTTTTAGCAGATATTTTATCTACAGATTTCTGAATCAATTCTTCAGTTGTAGTATCAATATTTGCAGTTGCTTCATCTAATATAAATATTAATGGATCTTGTGCAAATATTCTGGCAAAAGCAATAAGCTGTTTTTGACCTGCAGAATATGAATTTCCTCTTTCTGCTGCAATTTCATTTATTCCATTATTTTGTGAATTTATAAAATCAGTGGCTGATGCTAATTTTACCGCTTCTCCTATTTTCTCATCTGATGTATTTGAATATAATTTAATATTATCTTTTATGGATTTAGCAAATATAAAAGGATCCTGTAAGATTGTTCCTATACTTTTTCTAAGAGATTTTAAATTTATATCATTTATATTAATATCATCTAATAAAATTTCTCCTTTTTGAATTGTGTAAAATCTATTAATTAAATTTGTAATTGTAGTTTTACCAGATCCAGTTTTTCCTACTAAAGCAATACTTTCTCCTGGATTAATTGTAAAACTTACATCTTTCAAAATCCAATTTTCTGCTTCATATGCAAACCATACATTTCTAAATTCAATCTTACCTCTTACTTTTTCTAACTTAATTCCGGAATCGTAATCTTCTAAATACTCATCATGTTCTAAAATCTCATATATTTTATCTATAGAACTAGTTGCATCTTGTACAACTTCGACATTCTCAATTATCCTATCTATTGGCTCAAATATTTTTCTTAAATACGTTATAAATAAATATACTATTCCTACATCTAAGTTAATTCCCAGCCACTTATTGGCACAAAATAAAACTATTAATGAGATTCCTATATTTTCAATTAAATTCATCATACCTGGTAATATTCCGTAAAGAATTCCTATATTTTTTAAAGAATCTCTATGATTTTTAGTATTTTTTTCACATTCTTCTTGTTTTTCTTTCTGCCTATTGAATATCTTTATTAACTTTATACCATATATAGATTCTGCTAAAAATGTATTTAGTACTGTTCTAAATTCTTTTGACCTACTAAATATCTTCCTCAGCATTTTTGAAATAGTTATTGTTACAATTAATAATAATGGAATTATTAAAATATTTATTGTTGCCAATTGAAAACTTATATATACCATCATCACAAGTAGTCCAATTATAATTATCAAATCTTTCGGAAAAGTTGTTATTACCTCACTAAATAGAGCATAAACATCTTCAGTATCACTTGTTACTCTTACATATAATTTTCCCGATGGTGTTTTATCATGAAATGATACATTTGCTTTTTCAATATATTTATATAATTGATTACGTAAATTATACATTACTTTTTCGCCCATATTATTGGTAGTGATTCTATTTATATAATCAACTATGTTTCCTATAATTACTATTATTATATAAAAAGCTACAATTGCAGCAATACTTATACCATTATATACATACAATTTATCTGGTAGATATTTATCCATAACTTGTTCTAATAAAAATGGCTTAACCAGCTCACAAACATCAATAAATAAAGCCATTAAAGTTACAATTATTATAGTTTTTTTGTATGGCTTAACCATTATTTTAAATCTTTTTAATGTTTTTTCCTTCATATATCCTCCTTTCAATATTTATATTTAAATTTTTTATTCTGTCATTGCTAATTCGTTGATTATTTGTACTTTATTTTTTTGCCCCGTCCCCAAGCTTTAGTCTAGTAATGTTGATTGTGCTTTGTGAGCTTGGTTTTGATAAAATTCTTGATATTTTCCATTTGTTTTTAATAGTGTTTGATGTGTTCCTTGTTCTACTATTTCTCCTTGTTCTAATACAATTATTTTGTCACAATCTTTTATATCTGATATTCTGTTTGATACTATTATACATGTTTTATTTTTAGTTAACTCTTTTATGTTATTTAATACATGTTGTTCTGTTCTATTGTCTAAAGCTGAAAATGTATCATCAAATATTATTATGTTACTGTTGTTTAAAAAGGCTCTTGATATTACTACTCTTTGCTTTTGTCCTCCAGATAAGTCTATTCCTTTTTCTCCTATTACTGTATTTATACCTTCTTCCATACTTGATATTTCATCATATATCATTGCTTGTTTTGTGCTTTCTTCAATATCTTCGTCTTTATACTCATCTTTAAATAAATTTATATTTTCTTTCAATGTGGCTGAAAATAAAAAATTATCTTGTGTTATATAACATATATTATCTCTTATGGTTTTTACCTTAATATCATTTATGTCTTTTCCATCTATAAATATTTTTCCTCTTTCTACATCATATAATTTTAATAAAAGATTCATTAGTGTAGTTTTTCCACTTCCTATAACACCAATAATCCCCAAACTTTCTCCCTTTTTTATGTTTATATTTATATTTTCTAATACAGTTTCTATATATCCGGGATAATTATATGTTAAATTTTTAATTTCAATATTTCCTTCTAATTTATCATTATCATTTTTTTCAAAATCTTCTATTTCCTCTTCTGGTAATTTAAACATTTTATCCAACCTATCAAAAGATACTTTAAATTTCTTAGCTCTTCCAAGTAGCCATGGAATCCATGTTACTGGAGCTTCTAATATTGCTAAATACCCATTAAAAGCTATTAAATCACCTATCGATATTTCATTTTTCAAAACTAAGTTTGAACCATATAATAACGAAATTGCATATGCTATTCCAAATCCAAAACTTACACATACAAACAGTAAATTTTGATTTATTGAAACACTTATATTATTCTTCTTTAATGTGGCATTTTTTTTCTCAAATTCTTCTATTTGTTTTTCTTCTCCACAAAAAGCTTTCATGGTTCGTACACTATCAGTACTTTCCTGTACATATTCAGACAAGTCTGTGAAACTTTTTTGTGCTAATTTGAAGCTTTTATCCATTCTATTTCTTATTAGAATTATTATTACTATTGTTGCAAACACTGGTATTAATGATATTACTGTCAACTTTATATTACATGAACTACTCATCATTGTAATTGCCACTGCAAAATTAGCAATTATTCTTGTTCCTGTTGATATAAATTTTGATGTTGTCATAGTTACTTTTCGCAAATCACTTACAAAATAAGACATTATCTCACCATTTTTTATTTCATTTAGTGACTCTACTTTTGCTTTAAGAAGTTTTGTAAATAATCTATCTCTAATATCTTTATCTATATAAATGTTGATTCTAAAATCTAAATTTTTCCATGCTATTCTTGTAACTATAATTACCAAAGACACAAATAATAATTGGATTACAGACTTTATAATTTCTGTTTTGTTCATTTCTGCATTATATAGTAAATCGACCATTTTACCTATTAATTTTGATGGATATGCTATAAAAATCACACAAAAAACAATTAATATAATTTCTATTAAGATTTTCCATTTGTATTTTTTTAAACTTTTTATTAATTCCTGCTTCATTTTCTCCCTCCTTTTACAGCTATATTTTTATATAAAATCATAAAAAGACAGACTAATAAAAATCTGCCTTTTGCTTTTATGTTTATATAAAAATGATGCAATTTTTATTCGTACTATAATTAGGCTATAATACAAATAAATTTTACATTTGTTATAACCTTAGTATTTAATTTTTGTTTTTTCTCCAAAAAAATTTCATCATTTTTATCACTTCTTTCTTAAAAAATATAATTATATGTTAACAAATTTGTATTTTTTTGTCAAGTAGCATATTTCTAATACACCAAAATTAAAATATATTATTTCAATTTAATTAACAAATAAGCACTTTCAATTAAGTTACAAATTTCAGTTATAAACAAAATTATTCCTGAAATAACAGTTATTGTCATAACTGTACTAAATGGATTTAAAATAATTAAAACACCTAATATTATTGATATTATAGAAGATAATAATACAACTATCCATTTACTATCTATTCCTCTTAAGTTAAATGCTAATTGAAATTTTGTTACTCCTGCAATAATTATCCATATTCCTATTATTACTGGAAAAATATTTATAATGTTAGCTTTAAATAAAAATAATAATCCACTTGTCATTATCTCTAATATTCCGAAAAACAATTCATTACTAAAAGCCTTCATTTCTTTATCTGTTATAATATAAGAAATACTATGAAGTATTCCATCTAATAAAGCTGCAATACCTAATAAAACAACTATTGAATTTAGTATAGTTTCTGGCATTAAAATTAAAAGAATTGATACAATTAACATCAATATTGATGTTATAATAGAACTTTTTTCATATCTTTTTACATATTCTAATAACATACCTATATCACCTCCTATAACTAATATATTTAACATATTACTTTTTATTTTGCAATTCCATTTTTATAAAATAATTTTTTAAAATTATTTTACAGTTAATTTATAAAAAAGCCGTAACAAACTCGTTTTCTTTACTTTTTGCTTATTTTATGGTATAATATTCTTATGTAAACCCCTCAAATTTTATTAAAAAGGAGAAATCTTATGAAAGACAACATCTTACAGTTCCTCTACCAAGGAAAAACTGTAACAGAAATCATCCGACTCTTCACCTCAAGCCTTCGGCTTGCACCGGCTGACTTTGGTAACTTAACCGAAGCCAACTTGATGGACCACTATCAAAATATTGTTGAAAACACAGCATTTTGCAATGAGGTTCAAAAACTTATTACGTCCATATACTATGAGCTTGCAAAAAATTATAAGCTTAAAATCTCTGGCCGTAAAAAGTCGCTGGTTTCTGCAGCCAACAAAGCTGCATTACAAGTTTATAGACAGAGAACCATCTCTGACTATGCAGCAAAACTGAATGACTCACTGGCTACACGCCTTGTCACATCCGCTCAAACTCCAGCAGTCGCTACACAGTATTGCTATGAAATTGTGAATTTTGTCATAGAATTTTGTGCTAAATTTGGTTTTCAACCTGATGAAGCTGAAGTTTTATTTGACACAGACGAGAACTTGTCCTTATTACAGGCTCAAAAGATTCTTAATCCTGATTACATTCCATTGGTAAAGGACTACATTGCACATCCCAAGAGTAATGGATACCAATCAGCCCATATTATATTCCGTAATAGCGCTGGAAATGAATTTGAATTTCAAGTTCGTTCAACCTATATGGATGCAACGGCTGAGCATGGAACTGCACTGCACTCACAGCATAAAAACTCAAAATATGCCGAGCGCGATGCATATGTTCCAATCAAAGCAGAAAACGTAGACATATTCAAAATCGTTTGCGAGGATTTCATCCTTGTAGACGGCACGAGGTTCCACGATTTTGCTGGAATTTTAATTCCAAGAACGTTCCTTGAGTTGTCAAACTTCTAAGAACTTTTTGGTACTCCTTAACAATAAAAACCAACCTTATAATGAGTTATTCATAAAAGGTTGGTCTTTTTTATTTTCTATACTAATTAAATTTCATTTCCATAATACGCATCAATCATTATTTGCTTTAATTCGCTAACTAATGGCAATCTTGGGTTTGCTGTTGTACATTGATCTTCAAAAGCTCTATCTGCAAGCATATCTACTTTAGATAAAAATTCTTCTTCATTAACACCTGCTTCTTTAAAAGACTTTTCTATTCCTAAATCTGAATTCAATTTTTTAATTTCTGAAATTAAAGAATTAACTCCTTCTTCATTTGTATAAGCTGGGAATCCCATTCTTCTTGAAATATCTGCATATTTTTGATCTGCAATAAAATACTCATACTTAGGAAATGATACAAATTTTGTAGGTTTTGATGAATTATATCTTATAACATATGGTAATAAAATGGCATTAATTCTTCCATGTGCCAAATGAAATTCAGCTCCCATTTTATGTGCTATTGAATGATTTATTCCTAAGAAAGCATTTGTAAATGCCATCCCTGCAATAGTACTTGCATTATGCATTTTTTCTCTAGCCACCTTATTATTTCCATTATTGTATGCTTCTCTTAAATTTTTAAAAACAAGTTCTGCAGCTTTTTCTGCTAATCCATCTGTATAATCAGATGCCATATTAGAAACATATGACTCAATTGCATGTGTCAAAACATCCATCCCTGTATCTGCTGTTATCTTTTTAGGCAATGACATTACTAAATCAGGATCTACAATTGCAACATCTGGTGTTAATTCATAATCGGCTAGTGGATATTTTTTATTATTTTGTTTATCTGTAATTACTGCAAAAGACGTTACTTCAGACCCAGTTCCTGATGTGGTTGGTATTGCTACCATTTTTGCTTTTTCACCAAGTTTTGGAAACTTATAAGTACGTTTTCTAATATCCATAAATTTAAGCTTCATTCCATCTGCATCAGCATCTGGATGCTCATAAAATAACCACATTCCCTTTGCAGCATCTATTGGACTACCTCCACCTACTGCAATAACAACATCTGGTTTAAATTCATTCATCATTTTGACACCTTTATTTATTGTATCAAAAGATGGATCAGATTCAACCTCTGAAAAAATTTCTGAATGAACATATTCTTGTCTTTTTCTTAAATGATATAAAATTTTATCTATATATCCTAGTTTAACCATTGATTGATCTGTTACTATAAAAGCCCTTGTTATATTTGGCATTTTTTCTAAATATTGAATAGAACCTGCTTCAAAATATATTTTATCTGGAATTTTAAACCATTGCATATTTACTCTCCTTTTCGCTACCTTTTTCACATTAATTAAATTAACTGATGATACATTAGCTGTAGTTGAATTTCCTCCAAAAGTTCCACATCCTAGTGTAAGTGATGGCATATTTGTATTATAAATATCTCCTATTGCTCCATGTGTTGATGGTGAATTTACTATAATTCTTCCTGCTTTTACTACTTCCGAAAATTTCAAAATAGTTTCTTCATCTTCTGAATGAATAACTGCTGAATGTCCTAATCCTCCAAATTCAATTAATTTTTCTGCAAGTTCAATACCTTCATCTCTTCCATTTACTATATAATATGCTAAAACAGGGCTTAATTTTTCTTTTGAAAATGGATAACTAACCCCTACACCGTTTTCTTTTAAAACTAGCACTTTTGTTTCTATTGGTATTTCTATTCCTGCTCTTTTTGCAATATTATATGGACTTTTCCCTACAATATCTGCATTTAATGCACACCCTTTTTCTTCTATAAACATGCTGCCTTTTAACTTTTCTGTTTCATCTGCAGTTAAAAAATAACATCCAGCTTCTCTCATTAATCTCTCAAATTCATCTTTAATTTCTCTATCTACTATTACAGACTGTTCTGATGCACAAATCATTCCATTATCAAAAGATTTTGAAAGTACCAAATCATTAACAGATGTTTTTAATTTGGCTGTTTTATCTATATAACAAGGAACATTTCCGTGGTCCTACCCCTAAAGCTGGTTTTCCACATGAATATGCAGCCTTTACCATTCCAGTTCCACCAGTTGCTAGTATCAAATTAACATCTGGATGGTTCATTAAAAAGTTGGTTGCTGTAATAGATGGTTCTTCTATCCATAAAATACAATTTTCTGGAGCTCCAGCTTTTATTGCAGCATCTCTTACAATTTTTGCCGCTTCTACACTACATTTTTGTGCTGATGGATGAAAACCAAATATAATTACATTTCTTGTTTTTGCTGCAATAATAGATTTAAACATAGTTGTTGAAGTTGGGTTTGTAACAGGTGTTACTCCTGCTATAATTCCTACAGGTTCTGCAATCTCTACATATCCTTCCTCTTCATTTTCCGAAATAACGCCTACTGTTTTATCATATTTTATACTATGATAAATATATTCTGTTGCAAACATATTTTTTATTATTTTATCTTCATAAATTCCACGTCCAGTTTCTTCTACTGCCATTTTAGCAAGTTCCATATGATGCTCAAGCCCTGCCATTGCCATTGCTTTTATAATACTATTTACTTGCTCTTGGCTTAATTTTAAATATTCATTAGATGCAACTTTTGCTTTTTCTACCAAGTTATCTATCATTAACTTTATTCTATTTTTCTCTTCTTGACTAATTTCTATTGCCATAAAAACCTCCTTTTTATTTTGCTTTAATTTTATCTATTAATTAGTATTTTTGTCAATAGAATTACATTGACATATATTGATATTTTTTTCATAAAAGTACTCTTCCAAATGTAATTTACTTAATTACATAGCCAAAAAAAAGACGGCCAGGATTTCTATCCCAGCCACCTTATTACTTTGCTGCTACAGCAACAAATACGCAGATTAGAGTAAATATGCAACAAGCTTTGATAACCATTGCCGCAATCCACTGCTTTTTCGAAACGAAGTAATACTTCATTTTCTTTTCTCCTTTCAACTTTATTTTTTAAAATTTTATTGTTGAACATTTATTATACCACAAATATATGATAATTTCAATAAATTTATGTATATTATCTTTATTTTTTCCCTATATTGTAGTATAATTATGGCAATTTATGATACATACAATTTAGAATTCGAAAGGAAGATGAATAAATGGAATATAATTTTCAAAAAATCGAAAAAAAATGGCAAGACAAATGGGAAAAAGAAGGAACTTTTAATGCTAAAAACGATTATACTATGAAAAAATGGTATGGATTAATTGAATTTCCTTATCCATCAGGACAAGGTTTACATGTTGGTCATCCACGTAGTTATACTGCTTTAGATATAATTGCAAGAAAAAGAAGATTACAAGGTTATAATGTCTTATACCCTATTGGGTTTGATGCATTTGGTTTGCCTGCTGAAAATTATGCAATAAAAACAAATGTACATCCCAAAATAACAACAGCTAAAAATATAGAGCATTTTACATCACAATTAAAATCACTTGGCTTTTCTTTTGATTGGTCAAGAACAATTAATACAACTGATCCAAATTATTATAAATGGACACAATGGATTTTTGTCCAATTATATAAAAAGGGATTAGCATATAAAGCAACAATGCCAATAAATTTTTGCACAGGTTGTAAAGTTGGTTTGGCAAATGAAGAAGTTGTAAATGGTGTTTGTGAGAGATGTGGAAGCCCTGTTGTTCAAAAAGAAAAATCTGAATGGATGCTTAAAATCACTGATTATGCCCAAAGATTAATTGATGACTTAGACGATGTTGATTTCTTAGATAAAATAAAAACTCAGCAAAGAAATTGGATTGGAAGATCTGAAGGAGCAGAAGTTAAATTTAAAATAGCTAACTCTAATGAAGAACTTACTGTTTACACAACAAGACCTGACACTCTATTTGGCGCAACATATATGGTTATTGCTCCAGAACATCATTTAATACAAAAATTACAAGATAAAATTTCTAATTTAAATGATATTGAAGATTATAAGAAAAAGGCTTCTTTAAAATCCGATTTTGAACGTTCTGAAATAAATAAAGATAAAACAGGTGTTGAAATAAAGGGAATTAAAGCAATAAATCCTTTAACTAATAAAGAAATTCCTATCTGGATATCTGATTATGTTTTATCAAGTTATGGAACTGGTGCCATAATGGCTGTTCCAGCACATGATACTAGGGATTTTGAATTTGCTAAAAAATTCAACTTGCCTATCGTTCAAGTTGTAAAATCAACTGATGATGTAAAAGTAGATTTAACTAAAGAAGCATTTACAGATGTAGCAAATGGTATTCTTATGAATTCAGGATTTTTAGATGGCTTATCTGTTAAAGATGCAAAAAAGAAAGTTATTAACTACCTTGAAGAAAATAAAATTGGAACAAAAAAAGTAAACTACAAACTTCGTGATTGGGTATTTTCTCGTCAAAGATATTGGGGTGAACCAATCCCAATGATTCATTGCGATTGCTGTGGATGGCAACCAATAGATGAAAAAGATTTACCTCTTACTCTCCCAGAAATAGATGACTTTAAACCTGGCGAAAATGGTGAATCTCCACTTGCAAAACTTGATAGCTGGATTAATGTTCCTTGTCCAAAATGTGGAAAACCTGCAAAACGCGAAACAGATACGATGCCTCAGTGGGCTGGTTCTTCTTGGTATTTCCTAAGATATATGGATCCACATAACAGTAAGGAATTAGCATCCAAAGAAGCTCTAAATTATTGGGGTCAAGTAGATTGGTATAATGGTGGAATGGAACATACAACCCTTCACTTATTATATTCAAGATTTTGGCATAAATTTTTATATGATATTGGTGTTGTTCCTTATAAAGAGCCATATGCAAAAAGAACTTCACATGGTATGATTTTAGGAACAAATGGAGAAAAAATGTCTAAATCTAAAGGAAACGTTATAAATCCAGATGATATTGTAAACGAGTTTGGCGCAGATACATTTAGAGTATATGAAATGTTTATGGGCCCATTTGATCAAACAGCTGCTTGGTCTATGGATAGTATTCGTGGATGTGGAAAATTCTTAGAAAGAGTTTGGAACATGCAAGGATTTTTAGTAGATGGAGATTCTTTTACTAAAGAAACTGAAAAAATGATGAATAAAGCTATTAAAAAAGTTTCTAGTGATATTGAAGAAATGAAATTTAATACTTGCATTTCTACTTTTATGACAATGGTCAATGAATTCTACAAATTAAAGAGAATTAATAAAACTGAATTCAAAACATTTTTAACTTTACTAAATCCATTTGCTCCACACATCACAGAAGAATTAAATAAACTTATCGGATTCGAAGAAGATATTTCAACATACTCTTGGCCAGAATTTGATGAGTCAAAAACTATTGATAATGAAATTAATTTACCTGTTCAAATTAATGGTAAATTAAGAGCTAATATTACTATTTCTTTAAATGAAGATGAAAATCTTGTTAAAGAAAAAGTTTATAAAGCTGTTGAAAGTAAACTTACTGATAAAACTATAATTAAAGAAATTTATATAAAAAATAAAATTTATAATATAGTAGTTAAATAATAAATCATATACAATAATTGTTTTAACCATTACTAAACTATCTTTATAATCTAAAAAAGTAAGAAGCTAAGATTATCTTTTCCTAATAAGGGTAAAAAATATATCATTAGCTTCTTATTTTTCTCTGTTTTTACAAGATACATAAAAACCTGAAAATACACAGTTTTTGATTGGATACTTGAAAACCAAAGTTATTTAGGGAATCCCTTAAATATTACATTTTCCAAAATGATTATTTGCAAGGGCTCTTTTTCATATTTTGACAACAAAATTATGTTAAATCCGTCTAAAAGGAATCGATTTTCAGAAATTATTATCGTTTTTTGTAACCTCTTATATTGTCTAAAAAATCTTTTTAGCCGTTCGTATGTGAGCCCTAGTGGTTGCATAATGCAAAAATTCGCATAAATGTTTTTTATTTCATCATGACAAATCCACTCTTCTGGAAGACTTTTAATTTCTCCATAATACCTTCTCTTCTTTTTCTCTTCAACTTGCTTCTTAAATTTGATTAGAGCTTCTTTCGCCTCTTTGCTACTATCGGACTTCAAAGCTTTGAACTTCTCATACTCATCCATATACATGTTTTCCTTTTCCTCATTGCATTTACAACAAGTCGGTCTCATGTTATTTGGAATCGTGGGTCCTCCAAATGTTTGCGGAATCAAGTGATCTAAAGTAATTTTCGAAAAATAATTACTGTCTTTCTTAGACTTTTCTTTGTCTAATCTTCTATGACAATAAAAACATTCGTCTCTACCATAGAGCAGATACGTTAATTCATACATTACAGTCTTAAAAGCTCCTGCCCGGTAAATGTACAAAATCCCATCTTTTACTTCTGCCATGCCATCACATAATATGCAGTTTTTTTCTGGTAGTTCAACTCTCATTTTAAGAAAACTCCTTTCTCATACATCGAAATTTTTCGTCCTATGAAACAAATAATCTACAAAATAGCTTTTGTAAACTATCTATCATCAATAATAACATTTTCTATTTTTTTCTACAATTATTTTTCAAATATTCTTCTAACTTTATAATATCTCTTTGATCTTTTGGTCTATTAACTTTCTTTTTAAATTTTAATATTCTTTCTAAAGTTTCTACTGGATAACCATCTTTAAAATCTCTCGTAAAATTTTTTTTGTTTTCTACCACTACTTCTACTAAATCATTTAATTTATAAAATCCACATGAATTTTTATCTTCTTCTTTAATATTATATTTTTCTTTTAAAGAATTAAATAACTCTTCTGAAACACATAAATCTAAATCTCCTGCCAAGTCTCTTAACCCATATAATACTAAAACTCCACTTGATAATATATAATATTCATCTTTGGGTAAATTCAAATTTTCTATCAATTTTATTAATTCTTCTTTATTCATATACTTTTCATCTCCATTTTATTTAAATATTTTTATGAACCTGTTGATTTATATTTCTTTACTCCCATTCTCCAAATTATATAACAAGGAATAACAAATAATACAGATACTACCGGACTAAATTCATATAATTTATTATTTACTTTTCCAATTACATATAATAAAGGGAAATAATTAACAAAAGCAATTGGTACTATATATGTCAAAAATATCCTCACATATTTATGATAAATACTTAATGGATATTGTGTTAAATCCCTAGCTCCATCTGTAAAAATATTCATTATTTCTAAACTCTGTGTTGTAAAAAATGTAATTCCACCTTTTGCTATAAATAAACAACCATATATTACAATTGTTCCACAAATCATAAAAAAAATGGTCACAATTTTATCAAATCTTAGCAAATCTACATTTGTACATAATAAAATAACAAATGCTATACTTGAAGCTATTGCCCTTCCTATTCTTTCAAATTCTATTTTACTTGCTAAAACCTGAAATATTAACCCCTCTGGTCTAGTTAATATTCTATCAAATTCTCCATTTGAAATCATATCTTCAAATTTATCAAACCCTCTAAAAAAGCATTCTGCTATAGAATACCCAACAAAAGATACCACAAAACAAATTAAAACATTATTAAATGTATAACCTTCTATATTACCAAATTTATTAAACAAAAAATAAATTGATAAAATAGAAAAAATCGATGAAAAGAACTGTCCGGCAATAGAAAAAGCAAAAGATTTTTTATACTCCATAAGTGATTTTAATTGAATCATAAAATATTTTAAATACAATTTAATCATCTATTACCCTCCTTGTATTTCTATTTTTTTTATCTTTTTCTCAAGCAATTCTTTCCCAATAACTGTAAGCAATATTATCCATATTATTTGAAAAATTATAGAAACAAGAATTTCTTTTTCATCTGTTATATAACCAATATATATATTAAAAGGTAAATTTTGCATATAGTAAAATGGTGTAAATTTTAAAAAGCTTACCAGTTTATCTGGCATAAAAGCAAGTGGTATTACAAGTCCACTAAGAAAATCTGCTATTAAATGAAAAACTGTTTTTATTCCTTTTGGCGATACAGCAAATATAACTGCTACATAAATAATCATGATATATGACATTACAAGTAAAGCAGACAAAATCAAACTAATTAGAAACAAAATTCCTGCTTTTATGCTAATAGGGAGAGAAAATCCATATTCTCCAAGTGGTAAAATAGCACAAATAATAACAATTGGAATTAATCTTAAACTTACTAAAGCAACCTTTCTTCCAAATGTTTTTGCATGCCATATCTTATATAATTTAACCGGTTTAATTAACTCCATAGAAATAGATCCGATCCTTTATTTGTTCCATTATGCTATTATCCATACTCCATAAATTTAATAACATATATAATCCCTGTTGGAGCCAAATATATGTAGACATTTGACTAATAGACATTGTTTGATTTGTAGAGTTGTTCAAAAAGACTGTATACAACATAATATACATCCCTCCCCAAACTAGTTGTGTTAACACTCCTGCTATAGCTGCAACTTTGTATTGTATTTCATTCAAAAATTTTATTTTAAAATAAGCAAAATATGTACTCATATTTTATAATCCTTATATAATCTCGCCACAATATTATCTATAGAAGTATTTTTAACTTCCATATCATTTATTTTTACTTTTTTTGAAATATTTACAATACTATCTGCTAAGCTAATTTTATTTTCATCAATCTCAAGCCTTGCTAAATTGCCATCTTTTTCTAAAATTTTTACTCCATCATCTAAATTACCTATATTTCCTGAATACTTTAATTTTATTTCTTTATTACTATACTGTTTTATAAGACCTTCTAAGTTTCCATCTACTAAAACTTTCCCCTTACCTATTAAAATTATCCTTTTAGTTAACGCTTCTATATCACCAGTATCATGTGTTGTAAGAATAATTGTTGTATTTTTCTCTCTATTTATTTTTTTTATAAAATCTCTTACTGCTATTTTCGAAACACTATCTAACCCGTATAGTTGGTTCATCCAAAAACACAATTTTAGGATCATGTAAGAAACTTGCTGCTATTTCACATCTCATTCTCTGTCCCAAACTCAACTGTCTTGTGGGTATTTTTATAATTTCTCTAATATTTAACATCTCTATTAACATTTCTTTTTGTTTTTTATATACAGAATCAGGAATTCTATATATAGATTTTATAAGTTCAAATGAGTCGTCTACTGGAACATCCCACCAAAGACCTGATCTATTTCCAAAAACTACACCTATATTTTTTACATATTTCTTTCGCTCTTTATATGGTACCATTCCATTGATAGTGCACTCTCCACTATCTGGTGTTAATATTCCGCACATAATTTTTATAGTAGTTGATTTGCCAGCACCATTTGGTCCTATATACCCTACAATTTCTCCTTCATCAATTTTAAATGAAATTCCACTTAAAGCTTTTACTTCCTCATATTTACCTTTTGTGAAACTTTTTAAAGCATTTTTTATCCCTGCTTCTCTTTTTTTTACTTTATATGTTTTCTCAATATTTTTTAGCTCTATCATTTTTTATATCCTCCTCTTATTACTAGACAATGTTTTTATTTTACTTTTATCATCCGTTTTACATTATTTAGTAATCCAATAAAATATAAAAACAGCTTTTTTTATAAAATTTCTCACTATTATTTTTATAGTTTTTTATATTGGATAAAATAAAAGATATTTCTACAAATATATTTTTATGTGCTTTTTTTCCTCCTTTCTAAAAGTATTAACCAACCTCCGTTAGCTTTAAATGCTAATTTGCCTTTAACATTTACTTTTTTTAAACGCACAAAAATACCAAATCCACAATTATACTTTTTTGTGTATTTGGTATTTATATGATTTTATTGTTAATTAATTTTTTAGTTAGTCTTCTTAATATTTGCAGTTTAATATATTAATCATATAAATACTGAAAATATAGAGTTTGACTACTGTGTTCGGAATGTTAACAGGTATCCCTCTAAATTATATTTTGCATTATATATTGTTTTAATATAAAAGTCAATAAAATATTGCTTAAGAAAAAAAGTTATATTATAATATATATTAGAATTTACTAAGGAGAAAAATCTTATTATGGAGATAGAAGAAGAATTAAAATCAAATGGAATAGAAGTTATAGAAAAACTCGATGATGAAACAATAAAATCAATCGCTGAATTTGTTGCTTCTGGCATTTGCAATACTTTTCCCAAATTACATTTTAATTATCATGATTTATTTGATGAAATTTGTAACTTACCTATGTTTATTGCTAACATCCCAATTGGACTTGCAGAAGCCAGTTATTTTTATAAAAATTCATCTATTTATTTTAGAGACGGAATGGGATTATCAGATTTAAAGAAATTTGCTATCCACGAAATTATACATCATATTCAAGAAATAAAAAATGATGATGGCACATTACTTAGACTTGGATTGCTAGAACTTCATAAATCCAAACCCTATGGAGTAGGCTTAAATGAAGCTGCTGTTCAAATAATTAGTTCATATATCTTATCTGAGCCACTTGAATCTGTAAAATATTACGGAATTGAATTTTCAACAATTAGTCCAAATTATTATCCTCTAATATGTAACTTAATGAGCCAAATTTGTTATTTAGTTGGCGAAGATTTACTATATGATAGTACCTTTTATAGTAATGATAATTTTAAAAACCGTTTAATTTCATTAACAAATAAAAAGACCTTTGATAAAATTGAATCTAACTTTGATAAACTTTTAGCATTTGAAGAACAAATTGCTATTTTAAATAATAATCTAACTGATGAGAATTGTCCGAGTAATAAAGTTAAAAAATACACAAAACTAATTATTAAATATAAGCAAAAAATAAAAAATACATTTTTAGAAACGCAAAATTATATATTTACTTCTTATTTCAATAATGAGTTTAAAAAATTAAACTCTGAACATGATATTGAAGTTTTTAAAAATAATTTATTAATATATAAAGATCTAATAGGCTCTTGTGAAGATTATTTTACTTTTACAAATTATCACCATAATATGATTGATAAAATAAATACTGATTATAATCTAATTATAACAAAATCTTTAATACAACATAAGCCTAATAAACTTCTTGAATTTTTTAAAAAATTTTTTAAATATGATAAAAATTTATAAATAATAAAATAAATATTCTTTATGATTTTTTATATAACCTTTTTCCAAAAAAAACAAAAAATTTTACTCTTATAACATTTTTTATTTTAAACTTTCTACTAAAAAATGTTTGAAACTTAACATTTTTCAAGTTTCAAACATTTTTTAGTTTTTCAAATATTTAATTATACTTTCTGCTGCATCTCTTCCAGATTTCGCTGCAAATGCTACTGTTCCTTTTTGACCAATTATATCTCCACCTGCAAAAATTTTTTCATTTGAAGTTCTATATTCTTCATCAACTTTTATATAGCCCTTTTTCGTTCTTTCTAACCCAAACTTTTTCATAACTTCTTCTTCTGGTGCAGATCCTATAGCCATTACTACATAGTCCATATCTAATAAATAATTACTATTTTCAATATTTACTGGAAAATCTCTTTCTTCACCATCTTTTTTCACAAGTTCTGTTTTTATACATTCTATCTTTTCTACTTTATCTTTTCCTAAAATTTTTACAACGTTATTCTGAAATAAGAATTCTATTCCTTCATCTTTAGCATCTTTAATTTCTTTTATTTCTGCTGGCATTTGAGCTTCTTGTCTTCTATAAATAACACTTACATTTTTAGCTCCCAATTTTTTTATTGTTCTTGCACAATCCATTGCAACATTTCCTCCACCAATTATTGCAACTTTTTTTCCAATATAATTAGGATGATTTTTCTTTTCAAGTAAAGTATTTCCGTCCATATACCCCATTTAACACTTCGCCTTCAATTCCCATTTTCCATGGAACATTAGCTCCTATAGCAATAAATACAGCATCATACTTTTCAGATATTTCTTTTAATGAAATATTTTTCCCTACTTCTTTATTATATTCCACTCCAATTCCTAAATTTAATATTTTTTGAATTGTACTATCTAATATATCTTCAGATAATCTAAAACTTGGAATTCCATGTCTTAATATTCCTCCTAAATCAAAATATTTTTCAAAAATTGTAACATCTGTACCTCTTCTCGCCAAAAAAGCTGCACAAGTTAGACCCGCAGGTCCGCTACCAATTATTGCAACTTTTTTTCCAGTACAATCTTTTTCCAATTCTTTCATATCAAATTTATTTTCCATTGCAAAATCCGCTAAATTATATTCAAGCTCACCTATGCTTACAGGTTTTGATTTTATTCCTCTTATACATTTTCCCATACATTGACTCATATGTGGGCATATTCTTCCACACACTGCTGGCATAACTGTAGTATTACTAAGAATTTTATATGCCTCTTCATAATTTTCTAATTTAATATTTTTAATAAAATTAGGAATATCATTATTAAGTGGACAACCTACTGTACATGGTTTTGTTTTGCAATTCAAACAATAATCCACTTTTTCTTTTACTGTTTTATTATTATACATATTCTTTCTCCATGTAAAAATTAAGATAAAACTTTAACTTTCATCATTTTATATTTTATTATTACCAAAATTAATTGTCAATATGTTTGACCACATATTCAAACTAAAAAAGACAGATAAATGTATAATAATTTTTACATTCAATTCCATCTTTTATTACTTTATGATTTTATTAAATCTTCTACAATTTTCACATCAGACTCATATGGCACTTCTTTATTTTTTATTCTTTGATAATTATCCGTACCTTTTGATAATAATACTATAACATCACCTTTTTCAGATTTTTTTATAGCACTTATAATTGCCTTTTTTCTATTTATAATAATTTTATATTTGGTTTTATCATTAATGTATCTTCCTATTTCATTACAAATATCTCTAACTTTTTCAAATTGTGGATCATCTGTTGTTAAATATATATAATCAGAATTTTTTCCTACTATTTTTCCAAAATCTTCTCTTCTGTTAAATGCTTTTCCACCAACAGCTCCACCAACAGAAATAATTTTTCTATTTGGATAATTTAATTTTATTGATTCATATAATTTCTTAAAGCTAAGTGCATTGTGTGCATAATCTATAATTACAGTTCTTCCATTTTTTTCATAAACCATCATTCTTCCTGGTACTTTTATTTTCAACAAACCCTTCTGAATTGACTCATCATCAATATTTAACATCTTACTTACTGCAATTGCTGCTAATGCATTTTCAAGATTAAATCTTCCTTGCATTTTAATTTCAAATTTATTACTATATCCTATTTTATCATTTTTAACTAAAAATAAAAATCCATTTTCTTTTCTTTTTATATCTTGTATATAATAGTCTGCAGTGTCATCTGTACCAAATAATACTATATTTTTATCTTTAACACTATTTATAATTTCCTCAAAATGATCTGTATTTTTATTTATCAAAACATTTTTACAATTTTTTAAAAATTCTATTTTACAACTTAAATAGTTCTCAAAATTTGGGTGTTCTGAACCACTGATATGATCTTTATCAATATTTAAAAATAATCCATATTCAAATTTTACCCCCTCTAGTCTAAATCTTTTGTAACTTTGAGAAGATACTTCTATTGTTGCATATTTGATATTTGATTGTACCATTTCATAAAAATATTTTTCTATGTCAATTGATTCTGGAGTAGTTATATGTGATTTTTCAGACCTCATCCCTGTATATAAGTCAATTGATGATATAAGTCCAACCTTTGATTTAACATATTCTTCTAAAATACTATGAATAATATATGTAACTGTTGTTTTTCCTTTTGTTCCCGTAACTCCAATTTTATTTAACTTTTTATCTGGATTATTATAAAATTCTATTGCAATTAATCCTATTGCTTTTAATATGTTTGAAACAACAAAATATGATACACCATCTATATTATACTTTTCTTCTGATACATATGCTATTGCTCCGTTTTTTAGTGCATCTAACAAATATTCTTTTTTAAAAAATTCTCCTTTACACAAAAACAAACTATTATCTTTTACATTTCTTGAATCACATGAAATATAATTTACATTTTTATTGCTAATGTTAAAATCTATTAATAAATCATTTTTTATTAGTATGTCTTTTATCTTGTTTAGACTTAAATTTAATTCTTTATACTCCTTATTCTCCATTTTTTATCCCCTTTGCTTTTACAAAAATATATTACCACAACAAAAATTTATATACAATAACTTAATCATTATATTTTTACATTAGACTTTTTTTCATGTTAAAAAGTTCAAATTTTTTATGTTTTTACTTAAATTTTAGTGTTTTTATTATTTATTTATATATAAAAAATAGTGCATTAAAGCAATTGTAGTACTTGCTGTTATTATTTCATTTTTGTCTAACATTTCTTTTAATTTTTTCATACTAATTTCAATTACCTTTATATCTTCTGTTTCATCTAAATGTCTTTTTGTTTTTTGTAAATCTGATGCTAAAAAGATAGTTATTTTCTCATTTGTATATCCCACTGAAGGGTAATACTCTCTTAATTTTTCTATTTTTCTTGCATAATAACCTGTCTCTTCTTCTAGCTCTCTTCTTGCACCATCTTCTGCGCTTTCTTCCTTCTCTATTTGTCCGAGCAGGAAGACCTAATATCACTTGATTTATTGGTGTTCTTGGTTCTTGTATCATAATTACGTTTCCATTATCTTTAATAGCTAAAATAACTGCTGCATCTCCAGCAATAACATGTTCACGATAAATCTTTTGATTTCCATTTAAATAATTCACTTCTTCTACACTTATTCTTTTTCCTTGATACGCTATTTTTTTATCTAACATCTTATATTCAATCGGTTTAAAATATTCACTTTGCATAAAGTTATTCACCTCTTTCTTTTTAAATTACCAAATTATTCTCAATTGCTTTTTCTTTTACTTTTTTTAGGTCTTGCCAAAATTCTATTTTCTTATTTTCATCTCTTAATAAAGCTGCTGGATGCCATGTTGGCATATAAATAATTTTCTTTTGTTCCATCCAATTTCCTCTTGCAGAAGTTATTCCATATTCTTTTCCTAAAATATTTTTTAATGCTGTACTACCAAGTAGCACAATAATTTTTGGCTTAACTAAAATAACTTGATTTCTTAAATAGTCTAAACAAGCTGCCACTTCATCTTGTTCTGGAACTCTATTTGCAGGTGGTCTGCATTTTACAATATTAGCAATATATACTTTTTTTCTATTTATTTCTAATCCTTCAAAAGCTTTATTCATAAGCTGTCCTGCTTTACCTACAAATGGATATCCTTCTCTATCTTCATCTGCTCCGTGGACCTTCTCCTATAAACATAACATCCGCTTCTCTATTTCCTTCTCCAAAAACTATATTACTTCTATTATTACATAATTTACATTTGTTGCAATTTTTAATTGACTCTTCTAGTTTTTCCAAATTGTCATACATTTATTTTTCCTCCTAAAGCTATCAATAAAAGTGTATGTTTTTATTATTATTTTATAGCTATAATTGCTGTATTTCTTCCTGAAAGTTCTTTTTCTACTCTATAAGAATGCATTTTATCACTATTACATACTGTGCAAATTTTACTATCTATTATATTTTCTTCTTTTAGTCCCATACTTCTCATCATATTTATATTTGCAAGTACTGTATCTATATAATATTTTTGTTTTCCATCTTTAACTTCTCCAAGACTAATAATATTTTCATCTTTAAAAGCTTCATAAAACATATTTTTTACATCTTCATCAACTTCAAAATGACATTTTCTAATTGTTGGTCCTATCGCACAAATAATATCTTCTGGATTTGAACCATAATCTTTAATCATTTTTTCTACTGCTACTTTACCTATTTTATTTAAAGTTCCTTTCCAACCAGAATGAATATTTCCAATTACATTTTTCTTTCTATCGTATAAATATATTGGTGTACAATCTGCAAAAGTTAAAGATAATACCTCATCTTTTTTATCTGTTAAAAGCCCATCTATATCTTTTAATTCTTGTATAAATATTCCTTTTTCGTTTGTAACATTCTTAACAAAATTAGTATGTGTTTGAAATGGTCTTACCAAATTTTTTACATCCAAATTTAATTCTTTTAAAATTTTTTCATAATTTTCTAATGCTATATCTTTTATCTTATAAAAATTTGAATTATCACCAAATGTTAAATCTTTTAAAGTAAATGCATGTGATATCTTATCTTCATATTGCAACAGTTTTCTAAATTGTAAGTACTCTACACCATCTTTTTTAACATGAATTACATTTTCATTTGATAAATCTTTCATATTGAAATATCCTCCTTAAACATATTTTCTAGGAATTCTTTTAGATATATTGCATAATATTTCATAATTAATAGTATCACATTCTTTTGCTACTTCTTCTACAGTTATATTTTCATTATCCCATAATATAACTTCATCACCTATTTTTATATTCTCTATATTAGTAACATCTACCATAAAATTATCCATACAAACATTTCCAATAATATTTGCATATTTTCCATTTATATATACTTTTCCATTATTTGATAAACTTCTTCTAATTCCATCTGCATATCCAACAGGGATAGTTGCTATTTTAGTTTTTTTATCTGTTATATAGGTTCTTGAATAACTAATTGCTGTTCCTTTTGGAACCTCTTTTATAAATACAATATTAGTTTTCAGTTTTGTAGCTGGTTTTAATTTTATTTTTTCTTTCATAATTTCACTTGGATAATATCCATATATTATTAAACCAGGTCTTACCATATTAAAATGTGAATTTTCAAACTCTAGAATTCCACTACTTGCTGCTGCATGTATATATTTAAAATCATATCCATTTTCCTTTAATTTATTTATTACATTATTAAATATCTCTATTTGTTTATTAGTATATTCTACACTACTATCCGCAGATGAAAAATGTGTATATATTCCTTCTATAAAAATATTTTCTAATTCTGATATTTTTTTTACAAAGTCCACCATATCTTCTGGCTTTAGTCCTACTCTTCCCATTCCAGTATCTACTTCTATATGAATATTTATTATTTTTCCTTCTTTTTTAGCAAAAAAATTAATCTTTTTTGCTATTTCATACACAGATACTCCAGGAGTTAAATTATAATCCACTACTTGTTTCGTCTCATCTAATAAAAGTTCATTTAAAATTATAATCTCCTGATTAAAACCATTTTTTCTTAAAGCAATTGCTTCATCTACAATTGCAACAGCTACTTTTTTTATATTATTTTCGTCCAATGCTTTTTTTAAACTAAGTGCCCCTAGTCCATACGCATCTGCTTTTATTACTGGCATTACCTCTGTACCATTTTTAACTAATTTTTTTATTTTTGCTATATTATAAGATATTGAATCTATATCTACTTCTAAAAAACTATTTCTCATAATTACTTTTCCTTCTTTAGTATTTTTCTTATATTATCAAAAATACTAAAGAAATACAAGATAGAATTTAGCATAACATACTAAATATTATTATAATCTTTAGTTTTCTTCTTGTATTAAAACTTATTAGCAAAAAAAATAAAGTAGGTTTATTCTACTTTATAAAATATTTTACCCTACTTTATCTTTTGTTTTTTAGAATCCTACAACGTCTCCTCTTTGCACTTGATATTTAACTAAAGTTAATTCATCTCCAACTAAATTGAATTGTAAAAACATCATATATTGATCTCTACCATTTGTAAGTGTAACTTTTGCCATAAATAATCCTGCTTTTTCATTATATCCATGTATATTACAACGAACAATGTCCATGTCTGCATATTTAGAAATTTTATTATCATTTGCTAGTTTATCAATCACTTTTTGCTCTGCTGAATGTGTTAAATTTTTATTTACTATTTCAGTTGCAAAGCTTTTTAATAATTCTTTTATGCTTTCTTCAGTGTATGTAGGATGATTTTCTAAGAATTTCTTCATTTTTCCTTTTTCTACCATTTCATCTGTTACCGATGTTATTTGAGAATCACCCAATCCAACTTTATTATATACAGATTCTCTTGCTCTATATTTTAGTTGATCAATTTTTCTTTTTATAAGAAATACTCCTACAAAAAATGCAACTAATGCTATAAGAATTAATAGTTCTGCCATTTTTTACCTTCTTTTACTTAAATTTCTTCTTTTATCATTTCTAATACAATTTGCTTATCCATATTTCCTATATATCTATAATCATTTTTACATCCACCTTGATTAAAATTACATATAGATTTATATATACAATATTCACAAGGTGTTTTCTTATTTTTTACACTATAATATGGTTTTAATTCAATATTCCCTGTCAAAATTTCTTTAGCAATTTGTTTTATTATTTTATTCATATACTTCTGTAAATACTCAAATTGATATTTAGTAACAGTACTAGATCTTGAATTACTTAACTTCCCCTCTTTATCCAAATATACAGGAACAATATTAGAAGCCCCACTTTCTAACCTCTTATCCATCATTTTTACGACTTCAACATCTGCAACAACTAATCCTTGCATTTTAAATTTTTTTCTTATTTCTTCTTCAATCTCTTCTTTAGTTAAACTCTTACTAGATTTTATTATTGGATCAATCAAATTAAAATATAATACTCCTGCTGGCATTACATTTTCCTCTTTGCATACAGCATCTAAATATGTTAACAATTGAATTTGCAAACCTGCATAAACTTCATTTAAGTCTATATTTTTTATTGAAGATTTATAATCTATTATTCTAATATATTTTTCTCCTGATAGTTTTCCTATATCAATTCTATCAATCTTTCCTGTTACTTCTACTTTCTTACCATCATCTAAAGATATTTCTATTGGTTTATATTCTTTTTGGTCTTTAAATTCTACTTCATTACCAAGGACTTCAAAATCACTATATTTTAAACTGTCTATTATATATTTCATAGATTTTAAAACAACTCTTTTTAATCTTCTAGCTAATACCTTATACTTAGGAGTACTCGAAAAAATATAATTTTTGTTCAAATTTAATTTTTCATTAATTATTTCCTCTATTATTTTTTCTATTTCTTCATCTTCAATATTCTTTAAATTTAAACCTTGTAATTTTATTTCATCAAAAAATTTATCTATAACATCATGCATAAAAGAACCTGTATCTATTGAACTTATTTTTAATGTGTTTTTTTCTGATAATCTTAATCCGATACTTTAAATAATATGAAAAAGGACATGCTCTATACTGCTCTAACCTTGATATACTTGTTCTTAAAACATTACCATATAATTTATTAATAGCTTCCTCACTAATATTAGAAGTTTTATTGGTAAAATATATTCCTTTTAAACTATTTTCCAATTTATATTTCCATTTTTCATTTTGATAAAAATATGAAAAAATATCATACCAGTATTCTTCTATTTCAATTCCATCTTTCAAATTTCTCAAATTAACTAATAATTCATCAAAAGTTACTTTTTCATTTACTATATAAAATTTTTTTTCTAAAATATCACTTTCCTCTTTTATATTTGAAAAGATTTTTTTTATTTTTGCAATTATTATAGATGGTCTTAAGCTTTTACCTTCTGAATCGGAAGAAGAGTACGATAAAAACAATTTTTCTTCTGATGTAGTAAATGCTTTATATATATTAAAATTATCTTCATATAATCTATCTAAAGTACCTTTAGCAAGTTCTATTCCATTAGTTTTTAAATATTCTCTATCTTTATCATTGAAATACCCTTCATTTCTATTAATGCTTGGAAACATTCCATCATTTAATCCAATAATAAAAATAGCTTTAACTTTATGACTCCTAGATCTATCTACATCTCCAACAATTACTTGATCACACGATGCCGGTATTTTTCCAAGCCCACTATTTCCAAGACCTATTTTCAAAATTTGCATATACTTATCAAAAGTTATTTTATCATTTCCAAAAACCAATACAATTTCGTCTAATACATCCATTAATATTTTATAACTAGTTTTATATTCTGCTGCTGCTTCATTATTTCCTTCTTCTATCTTTACTTTTATTTTATTTTCCAATTTTTCATCTATTTTATTTTTTATTAAAAAGTCATATAAACATTTAGTTATCGTGGTAACATCTCTAGATCTATCTACTTCTGTTTTAAAATTTAATAATGGTTCTACTATAAGTTTTCGCAAATTTTTCATTTTTTCTAATCTGTCTTCATCATTTTTACTATCTTCTTTAAAATTCCATTCTCCTTTATACCATTTAGTTTGTTTTATTCCCCATTTCATACAAAAGTTTTCTAGTTCGTAAATATCTTCTTGTTCCATTTGTAAAAAACCTGTTTTTATATAATTAAAAACCGCTTCATGAGACCAATTCTTAGAAAAAATATCTAACACAGCTAATATGTATTGTACTAAAATATTGTCACTCAAATCTTTTTTTTGGTCAATAAATACTGGTATATCATATTCATCAAAAATAGCTTTGCACAAATTTGAATAAGTATCTAAATTTTTAGTTATTATAGATATATCTTTATATCTATATTTTTTTTCTTTTACCAATTCCACAATTTTTGATGCCACATATTCAACTTCTGAATATTGATTATTTGCTAAAAATATAGATAAATTTTTTGGTAATTCTTCATATTTTCTTTGTTTTATACTATATAAATTTTGCTCTATATGTAATAATTCTTCAGATTTAAATCTAGCTTTTTTGTTATCTAAAAATACAGATTTTTCTATTTTTACATCTTCTTCATTTGCAATGTTCATAAGTTTCTCTGCTGTTTGCTTATTAGAATAAAATATATCAATTTCTGGATTTTTATCTAATATCAAACTATCTGTACATACAGTCACATTAACTTTCTTAGTAATTTTTAATAATTTTCTTATAATATCATATTCCTGTTTTGTAAATCCGAACAAATTCATCTATATATATAATAGCATCATTTAGGAAAGTAGTTTCTTCAATTTTTTCTGAAAGAATTGTTAAAACATCATTTTCATCTATATATTTGTCCTTTATATTATTTTGAAATCTATCATATACTAATAACATATCTTCCATTTTACATTTAAGATATTTATTATCTGTATTACTTACACTTTCTTTAAGTAAATCAACAGTTATTCCATGCTTCTTAAATTCTGTAATTTGTGTTCCTATTAATTCTATATTTTCATCAGATTTACCTAAAAACCTTAGGTTTTTCTTTTCATTCATTAAAATGCTATATATAAGCATTGCTTTACCACATTTGGATAAATTTACCTTACTTGCTCCTCCTCCTGTTTCTCCGAATTACTCTATAAGCCATACGACCAAAAGTTAAAACTTCTGCATTAATAACAGCACCTTCTTTAAGAGTATCCATCAATTTTCTTTCTGCTGTAAAAGAAAATTGCTCTGGTGTAATAATGTAAATTTTATTTTTATCATCAATTATATTTTTTATTTCTTCATACAAATAACTACTTTTACCTGTGCCAGATCTCCCATAAATTAATCTTAAACTCATATATATTATAGCTCCTTTTTAAGCTTCTCTTTTCCAATAGAATAAATACTGCTGAGCAATTCCTGCTAAATCTCCATACTTTTCTCTTGCCAATTTTTCTATTAATTTTTTACTCACTTTATTTTCATCTTCACTTTTTATATAAAGTTCATTCATTACTCTTCTTACCCAAACATCTATTGGAAAAACTTCTAACCTTTTTAATGTAGAAAAAAGCAAAATACAATCTGCAACTTTAGGACCAACACCAGGAAGTGTAAGTAATTTTTCTCTTACAACCATACTATCTTTTTCCTCTTTCAGTTTTTTTAAGTCTAATCTATTTTCCAATATTATTTTAGTTGTTTCATATACTCTTGTATCTCTAAAGCCTAAGCCTAAATTTCGTAAGTCTTTAACACTTGCTTTCGAAAGTTCTTCTGGCTTTGGAAAAGTATAATATTTTTTTCCATTCCAAATTATTTCATTTCCATAATTTTCAGAAATTCTCTTTATAATTCCCTTTATTCTAGGTATATTGTTATTAGCAGATATTATAAAAGAAATAATTGTTTCCCATAAATCCTGGTTTAATAATCTTATTCCTTCTCCATATTGTATACTATTTTTTAGTGGTTCATCTATTTTTGATAACTTTAATTTTATACTTTTATAATCTCTATCTAAATCGAAATAATTTTTGATTTTTTCTTCTAGCTTATTATCTGAAATCCCTTTAATAATTATATTATTATCTTCTTTTTTCACATTTGCTACACAATTTTCAAAAACTCCTGTATAACTTTCGTCAACATTTCTATCCCATCTAAAGCATTGCCCACACTCAAATATATGTGTTGGATTAAAAGAATCCACATTTTTTAATATAATCTCTTGTTCTTTCATCTTTTATGCCTCTTTTTATTAATTAATCTTTAATAAAATTCTAGCATACTAACTCTAAAAAAACAAGCAAACATTAATATATAATATATCTTCTACTCTTGTATTACAATTTATATTTCCTTTATTAACTTACTTTTATTTTTAAAAAATTGCACTTTCTTTTTTTAATATTTTTACCTTTACATCCATCTTTACACTTTATAAATTTAAATACTAATTATCTTCTAAAACCTTTTCCCCAAGCTTCTCTTGCATTACTAATAACTATAAATGCCTTTTTATCTATTTGTGTTGCTATTTCTTTCATTTTTACAATTTCACTTCTAGAACCTACACAAAACAACATCATTTTCTTATCTTGTTTAAACATTCCTTTTGCATATATTCCGAGTACTACCTCTATTAACTTTTTTACTTATTTTATTGGCAATTTCTTTATACTTAGGTGATATTATAAACATCATTTTAGTAAAAATTACACCTTCAAAAATAATGTCTATCATTTTTCCCATCAAATATATAGCTATTGCAGAATATAATCCTACCTCAACTTCTTTAAAAGCAATAACATTAATTGCTACAATGATAATATCAATTATCATAATCAAACTACTTGTCTGAAAATGTTTTTTATATGATTTTACAATGTATGAAAGTAAGTCCGTTCCTCCCGTTGATCCCATTACTCTTAATATAATAGCAGTTCCAAGCCCCATTAAAATTCCTCCATATATGCAAGCAAGTAACCTATCTTTAGTAAAAGGTTGGTATTTATCTAATATATCTATAAATATTGAAAGTAATAATGTTCCTGCAATCGATTTTATTAAAAATTCTTTTCCTACTCTAAAAAATCCTAATATTAACAATGGAATATTTAATATTAGCATAGTTGTTCCAAGTGGAATTTTAAAAATATAATATACAACAGTTGCGATTCCTGCAAATCCTCCTGTAGATAACTGATTTGGCAATAAGAAAAAAGATGTGCTTACTGCCATAATAAAACATCCCATACAAATTTTTATAAATTCTATTATATATTTCTTTATTATAAGTCTTCTCTTTATTTTTCTATATTTCATAAAAAATCACCTATATTACAATTATTTGCATATATAGGTGATTTTATACTAATTTACATTTATACATTCATCATATGTTTTTAATATTTCCACTTTAAAATGTCCTGGTTTAATTTTCTCATCTGCTACTACTTTTACTTCTACATCATATATTTGATTTAATTTTTCTATATTCTCTTTTTTATGTCCTATAATATTATTAATATTTACAGGATTTGCTCTTACTTGTACAAGTTTTACTTTCGTATTAAACTGTTTTATTTCTTCTACAACACTATCATACCACATACTTGATTCTACCAATTGTCTAAATGCTGGATGATATGGTCCTGCCACAACTTCACTTTCATTATGTCCTGGTTCATCTATTGTATTTGTATTTTGAAGTCCTATTCTTATAACTCTTATATTCTTTTTGTTAAATAGTGTAACTATTTCTTTACACCTTTCTACTGCTTGATTAACTGTTAAAGGAATATACTCATTGTTTCTGTATTCCTCTTCTAGTTTTGTTCCTTTAATAACTAACACAGGATAAATTCTAACTATTTTTGGTTTTAACTTTATTAAAGATTTTGTAGTGTTTATTTCATCTAATTTTGTACTTTCTGGAAGCCCTACCATCATTTGATGTCCTAATATAAAATGTTTTCTTCTAATTAATTTTGAAGCTTTCTTTACATCTTCAAATGTATGTCCTCTTTGACATCTTGCTAAAATATAATCATTTGTAGATTGAACTCCTAGCTCTATTGTTTTTACTTTATATTTTTTTAATCTTTTTAAAATCTTCTTATCTATATAGTCGGGTCTAGTAGAAATACGAATACTATTTACTTTTTTTTGTTTTATAAACTCAAATGCTGCCTGTAACAATTCTTCTTGAACTTCCTCTTCTATTCCTGTAAAACTACCTCCAAAAAAAGCAACCTCTACATATTTATTATCATCTTTAAAATTACTAAGATAATATTCTATCGTTTCTTTTACTTCTTTAGCAGTAACTTGTTTTGCTTGACCGCTAATAGTTTTTTGATTACAAAATGTACAACTATTTGGACACCCTAAATGTGGTACAAAAATTGGTATAATGTATTCCTTTTTCACATTTTCCCTCCTATCTAAAATATATCAAATATTACATATTTTCTAACGCTTTTTTAGCAGCTTCCATTTCAGCTGCTTTTTTAGTTTTTCCTTCTCCTATTGCCAGTTTTTTATTGTTACAACTTACTTCTGCTACAAATAATTTATTATGATCTGGTCCTGATTCTTTTATAATCTCATATTTTATATTAACATCTCCATGTATCTGTAATCTTTCTTGAAGCACAGTTTTATGATCTTTCATTCCAACATGTTTTGTTGCAATTTCTATATAATCTTTCAAATTTTCAACAATAAATTTTTTAGCTTGTTCTAATCCAGAATCAAAATATATTGCTGCAATTACAGCCTCTACACTATCTGCCAAAATTGAAGGTCTTTTATTTCCATCATTAATTATTTGGCTTTTTCCTATATACAAGAAATCACTAAAATTATGCTTAAGTGCTACTTTATATAAACTTTTTTCACAAACGACATCAGCTCTAACTTTAGTCATTTCTCCTTCTTTTAAATTTGGATATTTTGAATATATATATTTACTAGATATAAATTCTAATATACTATCTCCCAAGAACTCTAATTTTTCATTACTTTGTACATTATTTTCATTTGCATATGATGTATGTGTAAGTGCATTTTTTAAAATCAATTTATTTTTAAATCTATATCCTATACTCTCTTCTAATTTTTCTAATCGCATAAAATTCACCCCCTTTACAATCTTTACTTATTATACTATAAAAATATAAAAAAAGAAAGGTATTACCCTTTCATTTCTTCTTTTGATTTGCATATATATAAATTAAGCAACGTGCTCTTTTATATAATCAACAACATCACCTACTGTAACTACTTTTTCTGCATCTGCATCAGGAATTTCTGTATCAAATTCTTCTTCTAAAGCCATAATTAATTCAACTATATCTAGAGAATCTGCTCCTAAATCATCAATAAAAGATGCTTCCATAGTAATAGCTGATTCAGCAACGCCTAATTGCTCTACTATAATTCCTTTTACTTTTTCAAATATCTCGTCTGAATTCATATAGTCACCCCCTCTCACATTACTTTATTATAATTAATTTTACTTTTATATTTTTATCTAATATATTTAAAATTTACTTAAAGATATTACATGTTTTAATAATTGTCAAGTATAAAATTAATTTTATTTCCTTACATATTACTAATTATAATTTTATTTATTTTCTGTTTCATTTGTTTTATTTATTTTTTGAAATTCTTCTATCATTTTATCTACAGCCTTATTCTCTACAAATTGTTCAGCTTGTTTTATTGTAAATTCGAAAAGCTTTTCATCACTACTACCATGAGCTTTTACAACTGGTTTTTTTACCCCTAAGAATAAAGCTCCGCCATATTCTTTATAGTCAACTGTTTTTGCAAAACGTTTCATTGCTGGTAAAGAAGGAATTGAAGCAAGTATAGATAGTATATTTTTTTTCATACTATCTTTTAAACTTCTTTTTACAAACTTTCCAAGCCCCTCAACAGCTTTTAAGAAAATATTACCTGTAAATCCATCTGTAACTATTGCATCTATCTCTCCTGAAAAGGCGTCTCTACCTTCTACATTTCCAATGAAATTAATATTAAGTTCCTCTGATTTTTCTTTTAACAATTTATAACTTTCTTTAGTAAGTTCGTTACCTTTTGTTTCCTCTGTACCTATGTTTAATAATCCAATTCTTGGATTTTCTATTCCAAAAGTATTTTTTAAATAGATGCTAGACATCTGAGCAAATTGCAATAAATTAATTGGTTTACAATTTGTATTAGAACCTGCATCAATCAATAATAATCTACCTTTATATGCTGGTAATATTCCGAGCCAAAGCAGGTCTATCTATTCCTTTTATTCTTCCTACTAGTAATGTTGCTCCTGTTAATAAAGCTCCTGAATTTCCAGCAGAAATAAAAACATCGCCTTTACCTTCTTTTAGTAAATTAAAACCTACAACCATAGAAGAATCTTTTTTTCTTTTAATTGCTTGTGTTGGTATATCTTCCATTTCAATAGTTTCTGTTGTATGATATATCTTTAATCTAGGAGAGATATCTTCTATTTTATCTTTTCCATATAATTCTTTAACTCTACCATTAATAATTTCTTTATTTCCTATTAATAATACTTCTGCTTTAATTTGGTTAATTGCATTTACTGCACCTTTTATATTCGCATCTGGTGCATTATCCCCACCCATTGCATCTAGTAATATAATCATATCTCTTCCTCCATTAATTAGTATTATTTACTATATTTTTATTATAATATTTTATAACTTATACCCATCAAAGTCAATTATCTTTTTTATTTTATACTGTATTTTATAAAAAAACAAGTACCTCTGACCACATAGTCATATTAAAAATATTTGTAATATTTAGTTTTATAAACACTACCTAAAGCATTTAAAAACAAAATACTTTTATTTCTTTATACAAAATTTATAAATACTTTTTCTTTTTTTAATTTTAAAATTATTCTTTACTTTTATAACTTTTTTGTAATCTTTATATAGATTTTCCAGTTTTCCTAGTTAATTTTAAAAAAAATAAAGATAGAAATAATTTGCAATTTCTATCTTTATTTTTTATAATCTACAAGTTAAAATTATTGTAATTCAACAACAGCTCCAACTTCGATAAATTTAGCTTTTAATTCTTCAGCTTCGTCTTTGTTTACTCCTTCTTTGATTGTTTTAGGAGCTCCATCAACTAATTCTTTAGCTTCTTTTAATCCTAATCCTGTAGCATCTCTAACAACTTTTATAACTTGGATTTTGTTAGCTCCTGCTTCTTTTAATACAACATTGAATGAAGTTTTTTCTTCAGCAGCTCCTGCTACTGCTCCAGCTGCTGCTGGTGCTGCAGCTGCTACTGCAGATACTCCATATTTTTCTTCTATAGCTTTTACTAATTCAGCTAATTCAGCTACTGTTAAACTATCAATTTTTTCTAATAATTCTTCTATCATTTTTATATCCTCCTAATTTTAATTGTGATTTAAGTTCACTACTCTTTATTTTATATTTAAGCGTTTTCTTTTTGAATTCTTACTTGATCAAGTGCAACTGCAACTTTGGAAATATTTCCAAGTAATGCACCAGCAAGCATTCCAAGTAATTCTTGTCTTGATGGAAGTTTTGCTAAAGTAATTAATTCTTCTACTGATACTACTTTACCTTCAATAATTCCACCTTTAATTTTATAAAAATCGTTTTCCTTAGAAAAACCATATATAACTTTTAATGGCTCTAAATAATCTTCTTCGCTCATAACTAAAGCTGTAGGTCCTTCTAATAAACTATCTAATGCAGATTCACCGTTTGCATCTAAAGCTCTTTTAATAATGTTATTTTTTATAACTTTATATTCTGCTTTTGCATTTCTTAAATCTGTTCTTAATTTTGTTACATCTGTAACATTTATTCCTCTGTAATCTGTTAAAAGAACAACTTTTGCACTTTTAATTTGCTCAGCTAATTTCTTTACTTCTTCTTCTTTTTGTTTTAATATAACTTCACTTGCCATTTTATTTATTCACCTCCTAAAATTTATGCAAAATAATAAACCAATCTATTATAGTCATCTTTCGAGACATATATAAAGATTGGTTTAAACCGTTCTAAAAATATGCCTCGGTAGGACTTATTTTATTGCCTACTTTCTTTGGCTATATATTATAAATTATTTTTGGTCAATATACATACTTGGTCCCATTGTTGTTGATATTGCAACACTTCTTATGTATTGTCCTTTAGCTGCTGCTGGTTTTGCTTTTATAATAGCTCCAATGATAGTTTCATAGTTTTCTAATAACTTGTCTGTACCAAAAGAAACTTTTCCAAAACCTAAGTGAATAATATTAGTTTTATCTAATCTGTATTCTACTTTTCCTGATTTAATTTCTTGTATAGCTTTAGTAACGTCCATTGTTACTGTTCCTGATTTTGGGTTTGGCATTAATCCTTTAGGTCCTAATACTTTACCTAATCTACCTACAACACCCATCATATCAGGAGTTGCAACTATAACATCATAATCAAACCAATTTTCTTTTTCTATTTTTGGTATTAACTCTTCTGCTCCAACAAAGTCAGCTCCTGCTTTAGTAGCTTCTTCAGCTTTAGGTCCTTTAGCAAAAACTAAAACTTTTAAAGTTTTTCCTGTACCATTTGGAAGTACAGTTGTTCCTCTAACTTGTTGGTCAGCATGTTTTGAATCCACACCTAATTTAACATGTAATTCAACTGTTTCGTCGAATTTTGCTTTAGGCATTTTTTCGATTGTTTCTAATGCTTCTTTTGCACTATAAACTTTTGACTTATCTACAAGTTTTTCACACTCTAGATATCTTTTTCCTTTACTCATTTTTTAATCCTCCTTTGGTAATAACGGATAATAATCTATCCTCCCATTTTAAATTCTTATTAGTCTGCTACTACAACACCCATAGAACGAGCTGTTCCTGCAACCATGCTCATTGCAGCTTCTAATGAAGCAGCATTTAAGTCTGGCATTTTTTGCTTTGCAATCTCTTCTACTTGTGCTTTTGTTATTGTAGCAACTTTATCTTTGTTAGGTTTTCCTGAACCTTTTTCAATTTTAGCTGATTTTTTAATTAATACAGCTACTGGTGGTACTTTTGTTATAAATTCAAATGATTTATCTTTATAAACTGTAATAACAACTGGAATTATCATTCCTGGTTGATTTGCAGTTCTATCATTAAATTCTTTAACAAACTGCATAATATTAACACCACTTGATCCTAATGCTGGTCCTACTGGTGGAGCTGGTGTAGCTTTACCTGCAGGTATTTGTAATTTTATAATATTGCTAATTTCTTTTTCTGCCATCTCTTGCACCTCCTTTAAGTATGAATATTAACAAAAATAATTTATAAGAAATATGCTATAAAAGCATATGTACTTATCTAAACATTAAATTTTTTGTACCTGTGAAAACTCTAGTTCAACAGGAGTTTCTCTTCCAAACATAGATACTAAAACTTTTACTTTATGTTTTTCTTTGTTTATTTCTTGTACTGTTCCAATAAAGTCTTTTAATGGTCCATCCATAACTTTAACAGAATCATTTATATTGTAATCTACATTTACTTCTGGAGTTTCAAATCCCATACTTCTGATTTCTTCATCAGTAAGTGGAATCGGATCAGTTCCTGAACCTACAAATCCTGTAACTCCCCTTGTATTTCTTACAATATACCAAGTTTGTTCTGTTACGATCATCTTAACTAGAACATAACCTGGAAATACTTTCTTTAAGTTGGTTTTTTTCTTACCATCTTTAATTTCTATTTGTTCTTCCATTGGTACAACTATTTCAAAGAAATAATCTTCTAACTCTCTGTTTTTTACTGTTTTTTCCAAGTCTGTTTTTACTTTATTTTCATAACCAGAATAAGTATGAACAACATACCATTTTGGCACTAATTCACTATTTTCTCCGAGACACCTTAAGTTAGCCTCCTTTTATTATTCTATTACTTCGTTTGCTCCTGAACTATTTTCTCCTTCTGTAGTTGTGTTTCCTTGTTGAGTATTTTGTTCAGCTGTGTTTTCAGTTGTTTCTTGTTTTTGTTCTTCTGAAGTAGTATTTTCTACACTATTAGTATTTTCATCAACAGTATTAACAATACTTGTATTTTCTTTAGAAGTTACAGCGTCTCTTACTTTATCAATTCCATATTTATTAAGAGCCTCAAATGCAATATCTAATACAAATACAATTGCAGCTGTAATTAGTACTATAGTTATTACAGCTATAGTATTATTAGCAAGTTGCTTTGGTGTTGGCCAAATAACTTTCTTTAACTCTGCTTTAAAATTTTTAAAACCATTTTTATTTTCTTTTTTTACTTTTTTATTTTCTTCTTTAGCCATTTTGTTTCCTCCTTAAAAGGGCTATTTTGTTTCCTTATGTGTAGTACGTTTTTTGCAGAATTTACAATACTTAACAACCTCTAATCTGTCTGTATTGTTCTTTTTATTTTTTTCTGTCATATATGTTCTTCTATTACATTCTGTACATGCTAATGTAATTGGTTCTCTTGCTCCTTTTGCAGCCATCTTCAATACACCTCCAGCCATTTGCTTGTTTTATGTTTTATAGCGTATGCAATTATTTACATACGCTATAGTATTTTACCATGATTTTTCTAATATGTCAACATATATTTTAGTCATTTTTTTGCCTTCCCCCAGAACCTTTTTATACATTTATTTTTCTTTTATTTGTAATAACATTAAGCCTTTTTTTACATATTTATTTTTCATAAAATTTTTCCAGATTAGTCCTGATAAATAATTTTCAATCATTACCATTGATATCCCCTTATCTATTCCTATGCATTCTGCTGAATACCATTTATTTTTTTCGTCTAAATTATATGCATCTTTAAATCCATACTTGCACCACAAACTAGGAAATTTGTTATAATAATATTCCATCGCTTTTATAGAATCTTCAGGAGTAAAATTAATTGAACCTATTGCTCCACAGGGAGGAATTGTACCATCATTTTTTAGTTTTTTTCTATCATCACAAGGTCTTGCTCCATATTCACCAGAATATCCTTTTGGTCCTACACAAGCAGTTACTCCCCATGAATTTTCATTAAATGTTTTAAATTTATATTCGTTATCTATACAAAACTTTTTATTTGCTTTAGTAGCTTTAATAGAATTTTCAAACCAATCTATACCATTTTGATCCATTTTATTTCTAAAATCTATCCAACAATGTGAAAATTGATATGTAAATAAAGTTCCTCCATATGTGTAAATTATATTTTTTATATCTTTATAATCTTTTTTTAGTTTTTCAAAACAATCATACATTTCTATACTTATAGAAAAAGTCGGAGACGAAACTCCCAAAACATATAACATTAATTGTTCTGCATACATATCCCAAGCTCCCCAAAAGCCTTTTTCATTTGAATATCCCATATAAAATTGATTTGTACTTGAATTAGTATACCATCTCCAATTAATTTTTTTATATAGCATTTCTACTTTTACTTTAATTTCTCCACCAAAATATTCTCCAGCAGTTATTGCTCCACAAATAAAAATCCCTGTATCAATAATAGAAATTTCACAATTCCAAACTCTTTTTCCCGTATTTATATCTATAAAATGATAAAAAAATCCATTTTTTCCTTCAACATTTTCTAAAAATGTATCTAATGTTTTATTTACTCTATTATATGCTTTTTTATAACTAATCCACTTATGTTCTACACCTATAATTAATGCAGCAAATCCATATCCAACCGATGCTATACTTGAAACATTATCTGCAAATTTCGTTTTATCACGTATTAAACCATAGCCTTTACTTGATTTTTTTAAATTTGCTTCCTTTAAAAAAAAATTATAACTTCCTTTTAGTTCTTTTAAAAGCAATTTTTTTCCATAGCACTTGCATATTCTCATAAAATTCACTTCCTTATTTTATTATACAAATTATCTTTATATGATTCAATGGAAATATTATGTAATCTTCTTTTCGTATAATTTATACCACTCCATTTAAAATTCCAACATAAATTTATTTTTTCTATCACAAATAAAATAATTGAATTATTTTTTTATTTATGATATATAATTTCTAGTTATAAAATTCTTATTAATTATATATATGAAGGGATGAAAGAAATGGAAATAGAATTAATTGGTGGATATGAAAAAAATGAATTAGAAACACGTATACAAAAAGTTGCAACAGCAGGAAAACTTTCTAGATTTCCTGGAAACGTTTTCGAAGTATTAGAAAGTTGTAATAATTATGAAAAAAACTTAAATTTAATAAAAAGAATTATTGGTATGGGACATAAATCAATTATTGAGCATGATTATCTTGTTTTTGCAATTTGTGATGTTACTCCAATTATCGAGCAAACAATTATTGGAAATAGACTTACTTCTTTTACAATCAAGTCTAGAAGAGAAGTAGATTTTAGGACAGCAGGTTTTTATATTCCTGAATTTCGTAACAAAGATTTAAACACTCATCCTAAAAACGAAGAATTAAAACAAAAATATATTTCTCATATGAAATATTTATTTAATACATATGGTGATTTAGTAGATAATGGAATAGATGTTGAAGATGCTCGTTTTATACTTCCATACTCATTCCATAGTAATATTATTATGGGACTAAATGCTAGGGAACTTGAAAAAATGGTTACTTCATTTTTATATGGTCCTTTAAGTAAAATTTCCGAGTTAAAAGAATTTGGCGAAAAATTACTTTCAATAATAAAAGAATTTGTTCCATATTTAGAAAAGAGCATTGAATCATATTCTAATTATTCAAATAATCCTTTTGACTATATGGAAAGTTTAGCTAATAGACCTAAAATAAAAATTGCTTCAAAGCCCGTTTTAATTAGTAATACTCCAAATCCAGATGATGTAATTATAAAAAGTTCAATTATGTATCATTTTCAATGTTCAGAACAAGAAGCAAAACAAATAATGGAAGAATCAGAAAAAATAGATCCTGAATATAAAGCAAAAAGCATGAATATTATTCTTCATAAAGAAGAAAGACGTGAACTTGAACAAGTTAGTTTTACTTTTCAAATTCCAATTTCATTATCAATACTTACTCATTTAACACGCCATAGAATGCACTCTTTACTTATTCCAGAATTTACACCTCTTTGGGACTTTAATAATTTTATTATTCCTGCTACTATACAAGCAAAGTCAGAACTAAAAAATATTTTTATTAATGCTCAAAAAGAAAATATGAAAATTTTTGAAGAATTTAAAAATTCAAATGTATCTGATGAGGACTTAATTTATTTTTATTTAGGTTGCCAAATGTTAAATGTTGTTACTACTATGAATGGTCGTACACTACAATGGATTTTACATTTACGTTGTTGTAACAAAGCTCAATGGCAAATCAGAAATATAGCAAAAGAACTTGCAAAACAAGTTTCTAGTGTTGCACCTCTACTTGGAAAAGGGCTTGGACCAACTTGTATGACTGATTTAGTTTGCTATGAAGGTAAAGAATGCTGTGGATTAATAAATTCATTATTAGAAAATAGAACTGTTGAAAAAATTAAATAAAGTTTTTAAAGAGCAAATATATTTTAAAACATATTTGCTCTTATATTATATTAATACTTATTTTATTAGTAAATTAATAATATTAATATATTACAATTATTTATATTTTAAATTTAATATTTATTTTTTAGAGATTGTTGCATAGATAATATATGTTTTTTTATTCTTATTAACTCATTATCAATATTTTTTATATCATTTTTAAAATATTCTGTCATCTCATCCACTTCATTTTCATTCAAATCGCTTACGCCTATTTCTCCATATAAAAGTTTTTTAGCCATATCTTGTTTCATATTTTCTTCCGAAAATTTGTCTCTTATGGAATTCTTGAAATTTGAATTTGGTAAATTATTATTTGAGTTTTCATTTGAAATTTTTAACTTATTTTTTTTATAAAATAAAAACTTTTTAAAAAATTTTTTTATTTTGTACCAAAGGCCATCTGTTGTAATTAATTTATTCTCCATTAAAATCAACTCCATTTTTTTTATCTTTAGTATCAGCTACAAGTT